>Ga0154766_147_pt1 | contig 50748 bp, 44 predicted proteins | sample Rifle2008BG16ft_FD_105774 | JGI IMG/M metagenome (GOLD analysis project Ga0154766, IMG submission 105774) | Deltaproteobacteria bacterium RBG_16_44_11
TATCTCTTATATTTTGTTCAAAACAATCCTATAAAAGACTTTTCAAATATTGTGTGCGAATCTTTATGGTCAGGAACACCTTTAATAACAGATAAGACGATGGTTATGGATGAATATACTGAATATACGGAAGTCTCAGCAGGGAATAAGCCCATTGTCTTAGATTTGGATGAGACCGAAACAGCCCAAATTGACATTAGTAAAATTATAAGTAGTTGGCAGGGACCGTTTCGCTACAATAATAAGATAAAATATAATTTTTCAGACTATATTGATGCGAATTTAAAGATATATAGAGCTGCATGTTTAGAAAAAAAGGCTTTGTAACCGGGGGCAAGTTTTTACTTAGGGAACAAAGGGTCTTTGCTTGACTCATTAGCAACCTCAGATACTAAAGTTTAAATGGTAATCTTCAATTTATCTTTCAAGTAGCATGTGCGGACTTGTAGATATTTTCAAGCACTCATTTCTTCCTGTACTCCACAAATCGTCAACCTCGACGAAAAGGCAGCACTTTAATCCGCAATAAACACAATTGAAGTTCTTCGCAGCAAGCCGCAAAGAATCTTCGATTCATAAGGAATAACATCATTCAGTATTCGCTCGCTTATTCCACAGCAAGCTATAGAGAATGCGCTCGCTATCGAATTCACGCTCGACGACTAACATCGGCACCACACCTTAGATTTTGTGATCAATATTTAATTGACATACAAGCCCGAAATTATTATAGTTCAAACATGATCAAGTAATGTCTTATCAAAAACCCTTTGTAAAACTCGCGACTTCTTCTTGCCGAAATTATTTGATGAAGAGAGAATAAATGTCTAATTACGATTTCAAAACACTTTCGCCAATCGATTTTGAAATATTAGTTCGAGATCTTCTACAAGAAGAGCTAAAGGTGCGATTGGAAAGCTTTAAATCAGGCCGCGATGGAGGAATAGATTTAAGGTATTGTCCAAACCAAGATAATACTTTGATTATTCAATGCAAGCATTATGCAGAGTCTTCCTTTAAACTGTTACTCAGCAAAGTAAAGAAAGATGAGTTGGAAAAGGTAAAACAGCTCAAACCTAAGCGCTATATACTGGCAACTTCTATAGGACTAACTCCCAAACAAAAAGATGAACTTGTAAAAGTTCACATGCCTTATATCCATTCTCCTGGAGACATATTTGGTAAAGACGATTTAAATGGACTGTTGACAAAATATCCTAAAATCGAAAGATATACTTTTAAGCTCTGGTTTTCTGGCGTTTCTGTTCTTGAGGAAATACTACATGGCAAGGTAAAGAATGTTTCACGAGATGCCCTTGAAAAGATCCAACAGCATGCTAAGTATTATGTGCAAAATAAAAGTTATCCCGAAGCTCTTACGATTCTCGATAAATATAATTTCTGTATCATCGCAGGAATACCAGGTATCGGTAAAACGATACTAGCAGAAATGCTTTCTTTACATTATGTAAAGTTGGGATATGAAATTGTTAAAATTAACGGCGATATATCAGAAGCAACAGCGCTTGATTATGTTAAACAAAAAAGGGTCATTTACTATGATGATTTTCTGGGACAGGCAGCTCTTTCTGAGAAGCTGAATAAAAACGAGGATCAAAAGCTCATAGATTTCATCCATGCCATATACAAATCTAAAGTGTCAAAACTTATTCTTACTACAAGAGAATATATCCTTCATCAAGCGCAAATGATTTATGAAAAACTTTCCCGAGAGAAATTTGATGCCGAGACGTGCATAATCGATTTAACAAAATATAATCGGCTTAATCGTGCACAAATTCTTTATAATCACATTTATTTTTCTGACATACCCGTTGCTTTTAAAAACGCTATCCTTAATGGACGTCATTATCTCAAAATAATTGACCATCATAACTACAATCCAAGGATAATCGATTTGATGACGCAATATCCACGTCTTCAATACATCCATCCCCATGATTATTTTAAATCCTTCATGTCAAATTTAGACAATCCACTAGAAATATGGCGGCATGCTTTTGAGGAACAACTTTCAGATGGCTCACGAAGTGTTCTAATGGTAATGACAAGTATGCCTGAGCAAGTCTTTTTGGAAGATTTACAGGAAGCTTTCTTAGCTTATCATTTAAAACAAGCTAAAGAGTATCAGTTCAAAACCTCACCCAATGACTTTTTACATGCTCTGAAAGAATTGGAAGGAAATTTCATCGTCACAGAAAAATCCAACGACAGAACAATTATACGACTTCATAATCCATCCATAAGAGACTTTCTTCGCGACTATCTAGCCTCCCATGAGCAGCTGTTGCGCGCCCTTTTTCGGACGGCTACATTTTTTGACCAACATATGGCTCTTTGGGAGTTTCGCGAAGAACAAAGTGCATCGCTAATATTCAGAAAAACATTGGTGAAGTATAATTCAGAATTTGTTCACGCTCTGTTTTCGAGTCTCAATTTTAGGATGTGTCGATTGAGAAATATTCAAGTTGGTAAAGGGAACATATATAAGGACATATGGGATATGACATTTGAAGCCAGAGCAACGCTGGTGGTTTCTGTTGCTTTCGAGCTTAAAAACGATTTGTCTATGAAGCTGCTTAAACAGGTGATAGATATTATTAATCAGAGAATGATTGATAAGCATGTGTATGACCGCGATGATCTTGTACGGTTTTTAAAAGAACTAAAAAAAGCAGAAAAGGTTTTATCTGTTTTAAGTTCTGCTTTTTTGGATCGAGTAAAGAACTATCTAACAGATGACATCGGTTCCCTCGATAGCATAGAGTGTTTTTGTGACTTTAAAGGCCTTTTCCCAAAGGTTATTACTAAAGATGTTGTAGACAGCATGAAATATAAGTTCATTGACTATGCTGAGCAAGACGTATGGGATTCTCATTATGAAGACCCGGATTACTACCGTGATGAGGCCTATAAAATAGAGAAATTGGCTAAGCAGTTCAAAGTAGACATGTCAGATACAATAAAAGCGCTGGAAACTCATGCGAACGAACTAGAAGAAGAACAACAACCTGATGAGCCAGATGATCTTAAAGGCTATAGTTCGGGACGCGGTTCTGATTCGTGCAGCGATAGTGATATTGATTCTATTTTTAGTACGCTGAGGAAGTAAATTCCAATTATTTTTGGTAGCATGTGCGGACTCGTAGGTGACAACGAGAATCAAGGCAAGACATAACTGGACACTGTGGGGTCGTTGAAAAACCCTATGTTTGGGGGCTGTTCAAAAATGTTCAGATGCAAGGCGCGTAAAAAACCGAACCGCGAGGCGTATATGGATATACGTTGAGCGGTGCGGCTTGCAGTGCAACACAGCAAATGAGCGTTTTTCAACAGCCTCTTGGTATTTACTTTTGATCTTTAATCACTACTTTAATTTCAAAAATCTGCGGCCAGAGTTTCCCGGTAACAAAAATCCTGTCCCGGTTATGATCATAGGCTATTCCATTCAACACATCTATATTTTTATGTTGGGGAATTAAGGAATACAGAAGGCTTAAATCTACCCACCCTAAAACTTTGCCTGTCACCGGAGAAATACGCACAATCAGGTCTTTTTGGAAAATGTTTGCCCAAATTTCTCCTTTAATAAATTCCAACTCATTGAGATTGCCGATTTGTTGTTGTCCGTCGTGAACAATAATTTTTCGATGAACGGTAAAAGTCAGCGGGTCAATACAGGAAATAACCGCTGATCCATCGCTCATAAACAGGTATTGGCCGTCTGTTGTTATCCCCCAGCCTTCCCCCTCATATGAAAATGTGCTCACTTTCTTGAATTCTTTCAGACTGTAAACAAAGCCGGTTTTATTTTGCCATGTAAGCTGATAAATATTATTGCCGAGAATAGTTATTCCTTCACCAAAATATTCCTGCGCCAAATTAATTATCTTTATAATTTTTCCTGTTTTAATATCCACCTTTCTCAAAGACGATTTTCCGTTGCGACCGGTGGATTCATATAAATATCCTTGGTGATAAACAAGGCCTTGTGTAAAGGCATCAGGATCATGAGGGAAGATGTTAATGACTTTTATATCTGATATGGGTGCTTTTGTTTTCCCTTGAAGAGCGTAGGATTGCCATTGCCGAACTTCATCAGCGGTCAGGGCTGATCCAAGACAAAAGAAAAATACGGGTAATAACAAAATAATTCGTACAGAATTCATACGCATCAGCCGTCAAAACCGATTTGCCGGGCATATTCAAATTGCCTTCCCCAGGGAATATTCCGGTGCGCTTGATTAATACAATCAGCGCCTACCAATTTAATTGATTCGGCATCGGCCGTAACCGGATGATAAGCTCCGATAAAACCTTTATCCTCAGCAATGGAGCGATGATTTCCCGGCAAACAATCGCACTCGGCTACAATATTAAGCAATGCATTGATAATAACGGTTTTATTTTTAATTATTTTCCAAACCGCAGCAGCCGTCTCCACAAGCTTTTCCTGAAATATTTTAATATCGGTTTCCCAAATTATTTTGAGCGCCGTTTCCGGACACATGGCAATGCACTGCGCGCATCCGATACACTTATCCAAATCATAAGAAGGATATTCATTTTCTTCCATGGTCGCGGCACCGGTAGGACAAACCGCTACACATTCGCCGCATTGAACACATTTAGCCTCGAGGAGGCTTGGTTTGGCGTCGGCATGCATACGTTGTTTCTGCGCCCGGGATGCAAAGCCCATGGAAATATTTTTTATCGCACCACCAAATCCGGTTTCCATATGACCCTTGAAATGGGAGAAAATAATAAAGCCATCGGCCTGATGAACGATTTTGCCCACCTGAACTTTCTCAAAATTTTTAAAACCAGCGGGTAAATCAACAACACTTTTACCATCAAGGCCATCGCCTATTTTTACGGGACAGCCTAAATAATCCTGGCTATAGTTATGCGTTTCTGCGGTTTTTAATGATTGTTTCCCATCACGTCTTCCGCCGGAGTAAAGAACCGTATTGTCAAAAACAAAGGGATTGAAATTATTTTCTTTCAACCATCGGACAATTTCTCTGGCGTATATCGGCGGTAAGAAATTTTTATTGCCGATTTCTCCCCAGTGTAATTTGATACCGATAGAATCATTTTTTTTAAAAGGCACTTGAATCCATTGCAGAATGGTATTTAAAGCCTTCAGCCTTGATTTTTCCGTCGATAAACAGTTTTCGTATAATATAGGTTTGTTCATGAATTGTTATAAACCAATAATGTTTCTTCCTTAATTACCACTAATTATCAATTTTCAAACAATGCTTTTTTCGGACGAGCATCTGCCGGACGCAGATAGACAGGAGTTAATGTTTCTGTATTTAGCAAATCTTTCCGATGAAATTTCCTAATACCTAAAATACCAACAGATGAAGCCTTGATATATTTTGGCAGTTTCGGATCAATTATTATTTTTTTATTTTTGCATATAATATCAGCATAGTTAATGGCTCCGTCACCAACTAAATCTATTTCTTCATCGATATCTAATAATACATTTTTCGGTTGAACGGCCCTTTCCACACCAATCTGCTCTAAATATTCATTTTTATCATACCGGTAAAAAGCAGCGTATACCTGCCCTCTTCCGGCATCCATCATGGAACATATTAATTTTGAAGTTTTGCCGGCGTTTAATGCCAGTGCCGCCAATGAAGAAATTCCGGCGGCAGGTTTACCGGTTGCCAGGATCAGTCCCTTGAGAGTGCTGACGCCAATGCGCACTCCGGTAAAGGAACCAGGCCCTATTGTGCAAGCAAATAAATCAATATCGTTTATTTTCAAGCTCTCGCGCCTTAGCGCCTGGTCAATTGCCGGCAAAATGACTTCCGAGTGATTTAAACCTGTATTGACGATGGTATCATAAAGTATCTCTTTATCTTTCAACAGCGCCACAGCCGCGGTTTTAGAAGTAGTGTCAAAAGCCAGGGTCAACATAATTTATTTAAAGTATTTCACAATTTCATTAACGAATTTGAAATTCATCCTTTCAATATCAACCATAATAACAAATATCATCAACATTATTAAAAACACAAAGCCAATTTGCTGGAATATTCCCTGCCATTTTTGGCTTAGCGGTTTACGACGAATAAGCTCAATGATGCTGAACATTATATGGCCGCCATCAAGAATCGGTATGGGGAAAAGATTAATGATAGCTAAGTTCACAGAAAGCAGCGCCATCAAAAAAAGAAAGGGAACAATTCCTTCTTTGGCGACAGCTCCAGCGGCCTGAGCAATAAATATAGGCCCACCCAGGTTTCTCGGTGAAACATCTCCTTTCAGCATTTTTACAAAGACCACTATCGTAAGCTTACTAAATTGCCAGGTTTTTTGTAACCCCGTTATTGACGCTTCCCAAAGATTTCTTTTTTCAATTATAACGTTGTCCGACGGACTTATTCCGATAAGATAAGCGGATACTTCTTCTCCAAGAATATTTTTAGTTTTTGATAATCTCGGTTTAATAATTATTTGCTTTATCTTTCCACCCCTATCCACAGCTATTTCAAGTTCCTTGCCTTGGCTATCGGTTATTAATGGTTTTATATCATCCCAATAAACAATTTTATGGCCATCGATGGAAACGATTTTATCCCCGTGGACAATTCCTGCTTGATAAGAGGCCGAATCTTTTTGTACTTCGCCAACTATATTACTAAGCGTCGGAACGCCATAAATATAGACAAATACGAAGATTAATACCGCTAACAAAAAATTAAAAAAAGGTCCGGCAAAAATAATCATTATTCTTTTCCAAACCGGTTGCTTGGAAAAAGACTTTTTCTCGTCTTCCTCCGACAGCTTTTCATTTTCCGCTTCACCCAGAAGCTTGACGTAACCGCCCAGGGGAATCAAAGAAAGAACGTATTCTGTTTTGCCTATTTTCTTTCCGATTATTTTTGGACCGAATCCCAGAGAGAATTTTTGCACACCGACTCCGGAAAAACGCGCCACGAGAAAATGACCTAGTTCATGGAAAAAAATCAATACTCCCAACAAAATTATAACGGAAATAATGGATATTCCTATCAAGATATTTTCCTTTCTATGTTTTGACTTGCTTGAATTCTCGCCCAATGATCAGCTTGAAGAATTTCTTCTAAAGAAGGATTTTCTACCGAATCATGTAAAGCAAGAACCTTTTCAATTATGTTTGGTAAATCAGTAAATTTAATTTTACCGTTTATATAAGCTTCCACGGCAACTTCATTTGCTGCATTTAAAACAGCAGGATTAGTTCCTCCGGATATACCTGCATTATAAGCAAGAGCAAGGCAGGGAAACTTCTTTATATCCGGCTTATAAAATTCTAAATTCCCCGTTTCCAAAAGATTTAGAGGCGGCAAATCATTGGTTATCCTTTCCGGATAAGTTAAAGCATAAGCAATAGGTATTCTCATATCAGGAATTCCCATTTGCGCCAAGATACTTCCATCAATAAACTCAACCATGGAATGTACGATGCTTTGCGGATGAATTAATACGTCGATATTATTATATTCCAGGTTAAACAACCATCTTGCTTCGATTACTTCCAGTCCCTTATTCATAAGAGAAGCGGAATCAACTGTTACTTTCTTTCCCATCTTCCATTTGGGATGCCGCAATGCTTGATTAGGCTTAACTTCTTTTAACTCCTTTTTTGTAAAATTAACAAATGGACCGCCGGAAGCCGTTAATATTATCCTGGATAAGTTATTTCTTTTTTGACCCTCTAAACATTGAAATATGGCGCTGTGCTCGCTATCAATAGGCAATATTTTTATCCCCATTTGTTTTGCCTGTTTTGTCACTATTTCCCCGGCGATAACCATTGTTTCTTTATTTGCCAGGGCAACGTCTTTGCCCGCTTCAATTGCCGCTAAAGTCGGTATCAGGCCCGCGGCTCCAGAGATGGCGGAAATTACCATGTCTGCCGGGGCACACGAAGCGACTTCTTTCAATCCTTCTTCTCCATAGAGTATTTTAATATTATTTTTAACCGTTAAAATTTCGCCTAATTTAAGAGCCTTCTCCTTATTTTTTAAAGCAACCACCCGCGGATGAAATTTTTCTATTTGTTTTTTTATTAAACTTACATTTTGACCCGCAGCCAGCGCCACAACCTCAAAACGCTTTGGATTTTTTTCAATAATATCCAATGCACTGATTCCAATTGACCCTGTTGAACCTAAAATCGCTATTTTTTTCATTTAACCAATCACAAATATCAGATAGTAATATACAAAAGGTACTATAAAAACCAAACAATCCATACGGTCAAGCAAACCGCCATGACCAGGCAATAGCGAACTTGCGTCTTTGTGCCCATAATTCCTCTTGATAGCCGATTCGCAAAGATCGCCTAGTTGTCCGATAATACTTCCGATGAAACCAAGAACAAAAATATGTATAAACGAAACTTCCGGTAAAAAGAAATAACTATATATTAAGCATGCGGCAATACTGCCGATAACGAGCGCTATGGTTCCTTCCACTGTTTTTCCCGGACTAACCAAAGCGAGTAATTTATTCTTACCAAAGTATTTTCCGATATACAATGCCGCCGTATCTCCGGCAAAAGCGAGGACCAAAACGAATAAGATCCAAAATTCTCCAGCCGGTATCTTTCGCAACAATATGAAGTGAGACATCAAAAAAGGTATGTACATGATACCAAAGATTACTTTAGCCACAGTTAAAATATCAAAAGTTGATTCTTTAACCGACCAGAGAAATAAAATGAAAACAGACATTATACAAAAAGCCAGCACCGCAATAACTATCTGACTGCTCCCCCATAATACCGTTAAGGGAATAATAAAAGCAAAAATAAGACCCTCAATTTTTTCTTTGAAAAAACCTTTGCCAAAAACAATATTATTGTATTCCCATACACCGCCGATTATGAATAAGGTGATAACAGCGGCTAGTACTTCGGCCGAACCAAAAAAAATAATGCCCAGTATCACTACCGCCAAAATTATGCCCGTTATCCATCTTTTTGCGTATACATTTTCCATCAAAGATAATCCTGAATTAATGCCGTTTATTTTTAATATTTAAAAGAGATTTTGAATGATTTTGTCTCTTTAATTGTTCGCTGGTTAGTCCAAAGCGCCTTTCCCGTTTTTGATAACTGGCAATTGCCTTAAAAAGATGATCTTTTGTAAAGTCGGGCCATAGAACATTTGTAAAATAGAGCTCTGTGTAGGCTATTTGCCAGAGTAAAAAATTGCTGATACGATACTCACCGCTGGTACGAATTAATAAATCAGGATCAGGCATCCCGCATGTATATAAATAGCGTTTAAACATATCATTGTTGATTTCATTTATATCAACTTTGTTTTTTTTGTTATCCCGGACTATTTTTTTTACCGCATGGATGATTTCGTCCCGACCGCCATAGCTCAATGCCAAATTTAATATCATTTCGACATTCTTTGATGTGTCTGCCTTGGCCTGTAAAAGCTGCTCTTTTACTGCAGGATTTAAACGATCAAGTTCGCCGATAGTGGTAAGTTTTATGCCTTGTTTTTTTAATTGCTTTGTTTCTTTGGTTAAATATTCCTCCAACAAGGACATCAATGCCTGCACTTCTTCTTCCGGGCGTTTCCAGTTTTCTATGGAAAAGGCAAACAATGTAAGATATTTTACCCCTATTTCCCGACATGCACGCACCGTTGTTTTTACTGCTTGTGCTCCCTTTTTGTGCCCTCGAATTCGACCGATTGTATGCTGTTTTGCCCAACGGCCGTTTCCATCCATAATAATAGCTATATGTTGAGGTAAATTATTTAAATCTATTTTTACCAATATTTATCTCCTTATTGATGTTATAGTCTAACAGACAGGACAATTCTTTTCAATCAAAGAGCTGCTTATTATTAAACGGAAAATATTTACTGTTGATTAAAAGTTTATGCATTAATAATTACCTTCTCAATATATTCTTTGTGTGTAAAACACCACAAAAACAAATGGGGAGTTTTTGAACTCCCCATTTGTTTTTTAAATATAAATTCAAATATTCTATAGCTCCATTATTTCTTTTTCTTTCGCCGTAACGATTTTATCCGTTTTTTCTATATATTTATCTGTTAATTTTTGAACCTCCTCCTGCGCTTCAAAAAGCTCGTCTTCAGCCATTTTATTATTTTTCTTAAGTTCTTTTAATTCTTCATTAGCGTCCCTGCGAAAGTTGCGTAATTTTATTTTTCCTTCTTCCGCCATCTTTTTTACAATTTTAACCAGCTCTTTTCGCCGTTCTTCCGTTAATTGCGGAATAGAAAGCCGTATTATTTTTCCATCAGTGGCAGGCATTAACCCTAAATCTGATTTTTGAATCGCCTTTTCAACCGCTCCGATCACAGAAACATCCCAAGGAGCTATAACAATCAAACGGCTTTCCGGAACAGAAAGAGTAGCCACCTGAGCAATTGGTGTCGGAGTACCGTAATAATCAACTTTGATTCCATCCAGCAGCGAAACTGATGCTCTTCCCGTTCGCACCCTGCCCAAAGACTTATCCAAATTAACGATAGTCTTTTCCATTTCAGTTCTAAGCTTCTGAAAAACATTCTCTTTCATATTATTCTCCCACGTAAGTACCAATTTTTTTGCCGCATATTACATCACGGATATTGCCCTTCTTCTGCAAATTAAAAACAATAATTGGCAATAAATTGTCTCGACAAAGAGATATCGCGGTTGCATCCATTACTTTAAGGTTTTTGGTTAACACATCGATATAATTTATATTTTTAAACATTTTTGCTGATTTATTTTTTATCGGGTCGCTATCATAAACTCCATCAACTTTCGTGGCTTTCATAATGACATCCGCTTTGATTTCCATCGCTCTTAAAGATGCGGCGGTATCCGTGGTAAAGTAGGGATTTCCTGTTCCACCGGCAAATATGACTATTCTCCCTTTTTCCAAATGTCGTATCGCTCTTCTTTGAATAAACGGTTCGGCGATTTCTTGCATCTCGATAGCTGATTGGACTCTTGTCGGTATGCCATGAGCTTCCAAAGCGCTTTGCAAAGCCAGGCTGTTAATAACAGTGGCCAGCATACCCATATAATCCGCGGAAGTTCTATCAATACCCTTCGAACCTGCTTCCAAGCCTCGAAATATATTACCGCCTCCGACAACAATGCCGATCTGAACTTTTAAATCAGAAACGGCCTTTATTTCTTCAGCGATAAAGTTGGCTACATCCGGATCAATGCCGAAAGATTGTTTTCCCAAAAGAGATTCTCCGCTTAATTTCAGCAATATTCTTTTGTAAACGGCCTTTCCTTTTTCTGCGGGCATAGTTATTTTTTTAATTCCTCTCCCAGTTGAAATCTCGCGAATCTGCGAATAATGATGTTCTCGCCTGTTTTAGCAATCATATTATTAACAAGCGTTTCTATGGTAATATCCTGATTTTTGATGAATTTCTGCTCGGTTAAACAAACATCTTCATAAAATTTCTTAAGTTTTCCTTCTATTATTTTATCCCAGATTTTTTCCGGTTTCTTTTCCTCTTGCAATTGGCTGCGATAGATTTCTTTTTCTCTATTTAAAGCATCATTCGGGATCTCATTAGGCCGTAAATACAGTGGATTTGATGCGGCAATATGCATCGCGATATCTTTAACCATTGTTTTAAAATCCTCTGTTTTAGCAACAAAATCTGTTTCACAATTTATTTCTACCATAACGCCGATTTTACCGCCCATGTGGATATATGAACTGACTGTTCCATCTTTAGCCGCTTTTGAAGATCTTTTTGTTGCCGCGGACATACCTTTTTTTCTTAATACATCAATAGCTTTTTCAAAATTACCGCCTGCCGCCGTCAATGCCTCTTTGCAATCCATCATACCGGTACCGGTTTTTTCTCTTAATTCTTTTACCATTGCTGATGATATTTCCAATTTATTATCCTCCTAAAATTCAAGAACGTGCCTGATTATTTATATTTTTCATCGCTGTATTTTTCGTCTTCATCTGCCTTACCTTCCATTTCCACGCTTTCAGGGATATCTGTTTCTCCTGCTTTTGATTCCATGACCGCTTCCGATTTTTTATTAGATTCTGCAGATAATTTTTCTTCAAACTGTTTTTTCCCCTCTAAAACCGCGTCGGCGAATTTTGAGGCGAATAATTTAATTGCTCTGATGGCATCATCATTACCGGGAATGATATAATCAATATCATCCGGATCGCAATTCGTGTCCACAACTGCAACGATTGGAATTTTCAATTTTTTAGCTTCTTTAATTGTGATATGTTCGCGGTTAGGATCGACGACAAACACTGCGGCTGGGTGAGATTTCATGTTTCTAATCCCCCCTAAGACATTTTCCAGTTTTTCTTTCTCTTTCTGAAGCATTGTTATTTCTTTTTTGGGAAATGCCTTTATGGAATCGTCGGTAAACATGGCGGTCAAAGTATTCAAACGGTCAATGCTCTTTTTTATCGTAAAGAAGTTTGTCAACATACCACCGAGCCAGCGCTGATTTACATACGGCATGCCGCAACGCAGAGCTTCTTCTTTGATCGCTTCTTGCGATTGTTTTTTGGTTCCGACAAAAAGAACATCTTTCCCCTGGCTGACCGTGTCAATAACAAAATTGTAAGCTGTTTGAAACATGCCTACGGTTTGTTGCAGGTCAATAATGTAAATATTATTTCTGGCCCCAAAAATATAAGGCTTCATTTTGGGATTCCATTTGTTTGTTTGATGTCCGAAATGGACACCCGCTTCCAGTAAAAGTTTCATTGAAATTGCAGACATAATTTTCTCCTCTTTTTGTTTTTTTTCCTCCATCCTTTTCAACTTGCGCGGCACACTTTTGAAAAAGCAACATACCGGCAATCCAAGGATGTGTGAAGTTTGGCGGCAATTAACATAAATAAGCTAAATGTTCAAGCTCTATTAAAAATTTTCCGGTAATAACCAGCATATTAAACATTAACTTAAGATCAGAACCATAAAAGAAGAACAGTTCTATACATGCATCTGAGTATTTACAATACCTTTTGCTTATTAGTTCAAGTTGAATAATCCGCGTTAATTTTCACGTAGTCATAGGAAAGATCAGCTGTATAAACACAATATGATTTATCGCCTCCTCCCAGACCAATACACACTTCGATTTTGTCTTTTTGCAGGGCTTCTTTCAATTTACTTAGATTAATGTTAACCGGTGAATCTTGTGAAAATACTAATATATCTCCTATGGATAGATTGACTCTTTCCTTTTCCAGGGGTATTCCCGAAGAGCCAAGAGCGGCAAGTATTCTTCCCCAATTAGGGTCCTGGCCAAAAAAAGCGGTCTTAACCAAATTAGAGTTCGCCACCGCGTATGCTGCGCGCCGCGCGTCGGAGCGGGACTTTGCACCTTCCACCATAATCGAAATAAATTTAGTTGCGCCTTCTCCGTCACGAACAACCGCCTGGCAAAGTTCCATTAAAACATCAGTCAACATATCACGAAAACGCTGCAGGCGGGCCTGCGCTCTTTCCAGAGGATTATTTCCGGCTAAACCGTTGGCTAAAATAATGGCCATGTCATTAGTGCTCATGCAGCCATCAACACTTACTGAATTGAATGTGGCATCAATAGCCTGATGAAACACTGTATTTAAAGCTTTGGCGTCAATTAAAGCGTCTGTCATCACGTAAGTCAGCAAGGTGGCCATATTGGGTTCAATCATACCTGCCCCTTTCGCGATGCCGCATATGGTAATGTCTTTGGCTCCAACGATTCCCTTCCGTATGGCGATTTTAGGATATTTATCAGTTGTCATCATCGCCATTTCTGCATCTTCAATACCATTCTCTTTTAAGCCTTTTACAAGTTTGCCGATGCCGGCGTTTATCTTTTTAACCGGAAGTCTTTTCCCAATAAGTCCCGTTGAACCCAATAATACAAGATCTTCCTTGATATTTAATTGACTGGCTAATTCAGCGGAAACACTTAAGGCATCCCTATAACCTTCTTTGCCGGTCGCGGCATTGGCGCATCCGCTATTGGTAATGATAGCCTGAGCCATTCCCTTCTTTACGCGCTCCGTATTAATTAATACAGGCGCGGCTTTGAAAGCATTTTTGGTAAATACGGCCGCAACTCTCGCCGGTATATTTGAATAGATCAATCCGACGTCTTTTTGTTCCGAACTTTTTATTCCTACTGAAATTCCATTAGCCAAAAAACCGGGAACACTAAATTTATTTATTTTTTTTTGCATGAAGTCTACTCCTATTTTGAATAACCTATGCACCGCAACATTTTTTATATTTTTTGCCGCTCCCGCAGGGGCAAGGTTCATTTCGTCCCACCTTACCGCTTTCACGTTTAATTGTCTGGGCGGGAGGAGTATCTTCTCCGCGGCTTAAAACATAATCTTGTTTTTGTTTTTGTTTGATACTTTCAACTTCTTCTTCTCGCTGTATCCTGACCAGGCACAACTTCTCTAATGTGTCTATTTTGATGCGAAATATCATATCCATGAACATTTCATAGCCTTCGCGCTGATACTCTCTTATCGGGTCCTTTTGACCATAACCACGTAAGCCTATGCCTTCCCTTAAGTGATCCATGGCTAATAAATGTTCTTTCCAGTGAGTGTCTATGGCCTGCAGCATAATAACTTTTATCAGGTAATCCATAAGTTCTTTGCCAAAATCTTTTTCTTTATCGCGCAAAAGTTTATGGACATTTTCAACAATAAACTGACGAATAGATTCAGCAGAAGATAATTGATTCGCGTCGGCCAAATTAAGTTTTAAATTAAATTGTTTGAAGATGGCGTCATCCAGACCTTTGAGGTTCCAGTCTTCGGCACGTCCTTTATCATCAATATATTCAAATAAAAGGTCATCAGCAATTTCTTCAACTATTTCATTAATATCTTCCCATAAGTTAGCACCACGCAAGACCTTTTTTCTTTGTTCATAAATAACTTTTCTTTGCCTATTCATTACATCGTCGTAATCTAAAAGATGCTTACGAATATCAAAGTTTTGCCCTTCAACACGTTTTTGGGCATTTTCAATGGCCCGGGAAATATATTTATGCTCAATAGGTTGATCTTCTTCTATGCCGATTCTGTCCATAATTGACGCTATTCTTTCCGCACCGAATATACGCAGCAGGTCATCTTCCAGCGAAAGATAAAAGCGCGAAGAACCATCATCACCCTGGCGGCCGGAACGGCCTCGTAATTGATTATCGATGCGGCGGCTTTCATGACGTTCAGTACCTAAAATATGCAGACCTCCCACATCAGCTACTCCGTCCCCCAAACGGATATCTGTGCCTCGTCCGGCCATATTGGTAGAAATGGTTACCATAGCCGGCTGTCCCGCCTGGGCTACAATTTCCGCCTCTTTTTCATGATTTTTAGCGTTAAGAACATGATGCTTTACGCCGGCACGGGTAAGATATTTACTTAGCAATTCTGATTTTTCGATAGAAATAGTTCCAATCAGCACAGGTCTTTTCTCTTTATTCAGTGCTCTAACTTCCTCAATTACAGCCTTAATTTTTTCTTTTTCTGTTTTGTAAATAAGGTCATTGTTGTCTTTTCTAATCATGGGCATGTTGGTCGGCACAACGACAACGTCCAGATTATAAATTTTCTTAAATTCTGCGGCTTCCGTATCCGCGGTTCCCGTCATGCCGGCTAATTTCTTGTACATTCTAAAATAATTCTGGAAGGTAATGGAAGCCAGAGTTTGATTTTCTCTCTCCACTTTAACCTTTTCTTTTGCTTCCAGGGCCTGGTGTAATCCATCGCTGTATCGCCTTCCGGGCATCACTCTTCCGGTGAATTCATCAACTATTATGACTTGTCCATCTTTAACCAGATAATCCACATCCCTTCTGAATAACGTGTGGGCGCGAAGCGCCTGATTGACGTGATGGACTATTTCTATGTTTTTTGGTTCATAGAGGTTCGTAACATTTAAATATCCTTCGACGTGAGCCACACCTTCTTCCGTCATAACAACCGTACGGCTTTTTTCATCAATCGTGTAGTCACGATCTTTTTTTAACCTCGGAATTATTTGATTGATTTTATAATATTTATCTGTTGATTCCTCGGAAGCTCCGGAAATAATTAAAGGGGTTCTGGCTTCGTCAATAAGGATACTGTCCACTTCATCAACGATGGCATAATTAAATTCACGTTGAACGTAATCATCCAGGTTAAACTTCATATTATCGCGGAGATAATCAAAACCAAATTCGTTATTTGTGCCGTAGGTAATATCGGCGTGATACGCTTTTCTTCTTTCTTCATCATCCATTCCATGAACAATAACACCCACGCTTAAACCCAGAAACTTGTAAATCGGCCCCATCCATTCCGCGTCTCTTTTGGCCAGATAATCATTTACAGTAACAACGTGGCATCCTTTTCCTTCTAACGCATTAAGATAAAGAGGCATCGTTGCCGCCAGCGTTTTCCCTTCTCCAGTTTTCATTTCGGCGATTTTGCCCTCGTGTAAAACGATGCCGCCAATTACCTGAACATCAAATGGCCGCATTAACAAAGTACGGCGTGAGACTTCTCGTGCAACTGCAAAAGTTTCAGGCAGAATATCATCCAGGTTTGAGCCCTTGTTCAGTTTATCCTTGAAATAAGGTGTTTTCGCTCGCAAATCTTCGTCACTCAAAGACATCATCAGTGATTCAAAATTATTCACTTCTTCTAAAATCAAAGAATACCGCTTCAATTCGCGATCATTTTTTGTTCCGACAATTTTTTTGAGGATTAATTCTATCATTAATTACCTTATTAAAAAAAAACCGGCGTGTTCACCGGTGGATTAAAGTTTAATTTACTGGAAATAAAATCTTCCGCCGAAAGGGACGGATTTTTTTGTAAATAATTATTTTAATTTTGCTCCTTAAACTCGTCATAGGACGAGAAATGCAATGTTCTCAATAAATTTGAACGATTATTTTCTCAAGTACCTTCTGGGATTGACGGGCACATTGTTGACCCAGACAGCGTAGTGCAGATGCGAACCTGTGCTGCGGCCGGAATCGCCGACATAGCCTATTACATCACCTCTTTTAACTCTCATCCCTTCCTTTGCAATAATCTTCGATAAATGACTATAAGTGGTGCCCAGACCATGGCCATGATTAATTCTAACCATATTGCCATCCATTGAACGATAAGAAGCTTCAACTACTAGCCCATCCGCTGTCGCCAGTACGTCTCTTCCCATTCTGGTCGCTATATCCATGCCTTTGTGAAATTCAACGCCAGCCGAGAAAGGAGACTCCCTCATGCCAAAATCTGAAGTGACCCATCCTTTAACAGGCCAAATAGAGGGGGTAGCCGCAAGGATAGATTTTTGTTCATGCAGAAAAGCTAATAATTCATTAAAACTCTGTGCCCGATGATTAGCATCTTCATTTAATGTGGAGATGCCTTTACGCATGCCGAAAATCAGCTTTTGCTGGTCTTGATCTAATAATTCCTTCATTCTTTTTTCTGTACTGCCGGCTCCACCAATACCTAACGGCAGTTTTTTATCTCTTGCTGTTTGATAACTGGCTAATATTCTTATTTTTTTATCAGATTGCCTGAGCTCCTCCATCTTATCGGCAAATTCATCCACTCTCAGAGCTAATTCCTTAACTTGATAGGATTGTTCCTTGGTTTGTACTCTCAATCTAAGTAATTCCGCCTTGTCTCTTTTCATACTTGCGTAATCATAAACAAAATATAAAAAAACAAAAAAAGCCAAAGCACCAACGATACAAAAACCACGTGCTAAGGCTCCGGGGACGGATATTTTTTTAACCGCACTATTTGTGCGCGAAATAACCATTAATGTAAACAAGTTACCCGACATTTTTTGTTTCCACAAAGACTTGCCAGTTTTAAAGTTTACCATAAGAATTTTAATTACCACAAAAAAGAGGGAAAAGTCAAGAATAACTAATTATTAGTCGCTTTTAATTGATTCAGAAATAATCTCCATGGCAAAATATTAATTTTATCAAATATTTTAGTGGCTTAAGTCTACATTCAGCGGATATTTATGTTCAGAGAAATTTAAGTGACTTTTTGAGAAAAACTTCTTAATGACTTCCTTGACCATAAGTTTATGCATTCACTGGTAGAAACTTACATTATTTATTGAAAATAAGTTTTTTTTGGATTAAAAAAACAGTAAGGAATTGAATCTTCATGAGTACAAAAAATTTTTCCAACATGATTATAACTATTTTTTTTATCTTGACGATTATTGCATTATCGTCATGTTCTTTTTTTCGTCCTTCGGTAAGTAAAAATAACATAAATTTTCTAATTGCTCCTTATGAAAGCAACCTCGGTAAGTCCGGGCAGCTTCTTCTTGTAATTGAGAATAGTAATATTTTCTTTACTAAAAGAATTGTTTACGCGTTGGAAAAACGATCTGGAATTTGGCAAATGGCTTTCGAGCCTTTCTATGCCGTTATCGGCAAAAATGGTTTTGCCCCGCCCGGCGAAAAAAGAGAAGGAGATGGTAAAACGCCGTCGGGAATATTCGCTCTAAGGAAGACTTTTGGCTATGCTCCATCCGCAATTACAAAAATGCCCTATCGTCAGGCATTAGAAGACGATTTGTGGATTGATGATCCAAACTCTACTGATTATAACCGCTGGGTAAAGGCAAGCAAAACATCCGCCAAATCTTATGAAAAAATGAAACGCGACGATGATCTTTATAAATATGGAATTGTTATTGAATATAATAACAATCCGGTTATAAAAGGTTATGGCAGTGCTATTTTCTTCCATGTCTGGGGAGGAGAGGATGTAACTACAGAGGGCTGTGTGGCGGTTTCCGAAGAAAACATCATTAAAATTCTTACATGGCTTGATCCCAAGTCTTTGCCGCTCATTATTATGGGCATTAAAAATTAAACGGAGAATTGTAACTAATGAAGTCAAAAATTTTATTTACATTGTTATTTTTTATCGTTTTGTGTTTTCCGCAATTTGCCGGTATTACTTTTGGCGCGGCTAAAATGCAGAGTAACTTTGTGGATATCAAAGAAGTGATTCCACAAATTCAGCTCGATATCCGTTATTACGGACCGCATAATTTTCTCGGAGAAGGAGTAGACGGTTATCTGGCGCCGAAATGTATTCTCACCAATGAAGCGGCCGAAGCGCTTTCTAACGTTCAAAAAGAACTGGAACCATTTTCGCTGACTCTGAAAATTTACGATTGTTATCGACCTCAACGGGCGGTTGACCACTTTGTAAAATGGGCGAAAGAAATTGACAACGTCAAAACAAGGAAAGAGTTTTACCCGACCGTGGATAAAAGAAATTTATTTAAAGACGGCTACATCGACAGCAAATCCAGCCATAGCCGCGGCAGTACTGTTGATTTGACCATTGTGCCTTTACCCGCCCCCAAACAACCAAAATACATTCCCGGACAGAAATTATCTGAATGTTATCTGCCCACCCAAAAACGTTTTCCGGATAATAGCATTGATATGGGAACTGGTTTTGATTGTTTTCACGAACTTTCAAATACGGCGAATAAAAACATTAACCGTCAGCAAAAAGCAAACAGACTTTTGCTCAAAACATTGATGGAAAAGCATGGATTTAAGAATTATGATCTGGAGTGGTGGCATTATACACTGAAAAATGAACCTTATCCGAACACATATTTTGATTTTATCATTGAGTAAAAAATATGAAAAATAAATTGCCCCTTTTTCTAAAATCTTACGGCTTCTCAATTATTCTAATAATTTCCATTATTTTTGGTGCCATTCTGGGAATAATTTTTAAAAAAGATGCGGCCGTTTTAAAGCCGCTAGGTGACATTTTTCTTAATCTCCTCTTTACCGCCATCATTCCGCTTGTTTTCTTTTCCATTTCTTCCGCTGTTGCCGGCATGACTAATATCCGGCGTCTGGGAAAAATCATGTCGGCGATGATTTTTGTTTTTGTCGTAACAGGACTTATCGCTTCGATTGTCATGACTATTGGCGTTGTACTTCATCCGCCGGCAACCGGCATCAGAATTGATCTGGGAGCTGGAATAAACATGGAGCACTTCAAGGCCTCCGAACAGATTGTTAAAGCTTTTACCACTGCCGATTTCGCCGATATTCTTTCCAAAAAAAATATGCTGGCGCTCATCATCTTTTCGATTTTAATCGGGCTGGCAACTTCTGCCGCAGGCATTCGGGGAAAAGTATTTTCCAACTTTCTTTCCTCGGGAAGTGAGGTAATGATGAAGCTTATTTCCTTCATCATGTATTACGCGCCGATCGGCCTTTGCGCTTATTTTGCCTATCTGGTTGGCGTTTTCGGTACTGAACTGCTCGGCTCCTACGCTCGAGCGATGCTGGTTTATTATCCGATAGCAATTCTATATTTCTTTATCGCCTTTACCATTTATGCCTTTATTGCCGCCAAAAGAGCAGGTGTACGCCGTTTTTGGCGCAATATTATTCCTCCCTCTCTTATTGCCTTGGCTACCGGAAGCTCTATGGCAACGATTCCCGCCAATCTGGATGCCGCCGACAAAACAGGTGTGCCGAAAGATATCAGCGAAGTCGTCATTCCCATCGGCGCAACGATGCACATGGAAGGCTCATGTTTGGCCGCTATATTGAAAATTGCTTTCTTGTTCGGCATATTTAATATGGATTTTTCCGGGGTAGAAACTATTGCCACGGCAATAGGGATTGCGCTTTTAACCGGTGTCGTCGTAAGCGGCATACCCGGCGGCGGAACAATTGGTGAGTTGTTGATAATTTCTCTTTATGGATTTCCGCTGGAGGCCTTCCCGATTATTACGATGATCGGGACACTGGTTGACGCTCCGGCAACAATGGTCAACGCTATCGGTGATAATGTCTCCAGCATGATGGTTGCACGTGTTTTAGGTGGAAAAGACTGGATGAAAAATATTTAATTTAGGAGAGATTCCTTCTGTGTTGGTTTTAGGGTTAATTGTAATCATATTTTTAACTGTATCGGGTTTAATTTTTATTTTCCAACGCTATCTGGAATCGAGGCTAATAAGTACCTTGTTCATGCTACTTGGCACTGCGATTGCAGTTATTGGATTGATTACAGCAGCTGTCTTTGAACATTTTGGATATCATTTATTGAGTGATTGGTTTGAATATATAGTCCTAATTCCTGGAATTATACTTATGCTCGTTGGCTTTTTTTATTACCCCATACCATAAATTATGCTATTGACGATGCCATCAAAGGAAAAATTCCTTCACCTAAATCTTACAAACTATCACTGAAAAATAAAATAGGCATGCTAATTGGCTTTATGGGGACAACTGGTGGAATCGTTAAATGCTATTATACATATCCGCCTATTTCTCATATAGGAATCGCTTTAATCGTATTTGGATTGCTAATATTTATGATTTCGATAATGTATTTGAAGGAAAAAAAGAAAGAATAAAAACATATCAATAGACGGTAATTCTCAATTTTGACAACTGTCAAACATTGAGCTTTAGCAAGTGAAGCTGTTAATCTGAACAAAAATTAAGAGAGGTACGAGTAAAATATACCAACAGAACACTGTATATAACAAAGCTTCTTGACAATTATTCGGCATTGTCTGTATTTTTACGTGCATGAACATTTGCCACAAATGTAATAAAGAAATTGCGCAGGATTTTTTTGTAGGCAGGCAAGCGCAATGCCCCTCCTGCGGAGCTGATTTGCATTGTTGCCTTAACTGCTTTTTTTATGATGCAGGCTCTTATAATGACTGCCGCGAACCTCAGGCCGAAAGAGTGCTGGACAAAAGCCGGTCTAATTTTTGTGATTTTTTCAGTTTTAAACAAACAACGAAAACTCCCGGCGCAGTTAATTCTGGCACTAAAGACAAACTGGAATCGTTATTTAAGAAGAGTTTATAACAAATGAGCTGTTTTTCTTTCAAATTTGTTCTATGATATTGCTCACCGAAATTCACCGCCCATGAGTCCCATAAAACAATTGTCCTCTTAAATTAGCCTTCATGTTTTACTTGTGAAAATAAACCAATACATGTTAGTTTTAAGCGAAATGAGTTCATAATTTTATGCGTAAAATAATTTTCCGGTATATATTTAAAGAAATCGCTATATCCTTTTTCATGATTTTATTTGTTTTGACCTTTGTCCTGCTCATGGGCAAAATCCTGCAAATCATGGATTTAATGGTCAATAAGGGTGTTAGTTTTTTCTCCATAGCTAAAATTATTACGTTTCTCTTGCCTTCCTTCATGACCTTGACCATACCCGTCGCTCTCTTAATCGCAATTCTCATTACCATGGGTAAATTTTCCGCAGATAACGAAATAACCGCTCTTAAAGCGTCGGGCATCAGCTTAATGCAGATTTTTTACCCTGTGGCCATCGTCTCTCTGGCCGCATTTATGTTTACTATATTCATCAGTCACTATCTCCTGCCGAAAAGTAATTTTGCGACTAAAAGTCTGCTTTTCGAAATCGCCTCTCAAAACGCGAGCGCCGGCATTAAAGAAAAAGTTTTCAATGCCGACTTTAAAGGCCTTCTCCTTTACGCAGATAGAATATCGTCCGACGGCCATTATATGGAGGGCGTTATCGTTTCCGATAACCGCATCATCGGCGAGCCAAACACTATTCTATCGAAAAGAGCTTTCCTTGTTTCTAATCCGGATTTGATGCTCATTAAAATGAGGCTGGAAAACGGTTCGGTACATTCGGTGAGTTCAGACTTTAAAAATTATCGCAAAATTGATTTTGACCGCTATGATATTAATCTTGATTTATCAAGTAATATTGCTGCATTGAGTGAAGAATCAAAAACGAGTAAAGATATGACCATGGGGGAACTGCTGCAAAGGATGAAAATTTCAAATATTGATGAAAAATCTTTCCGCGAATTGGCCATAGAAGTACATAAGAAATTTTCCATTCCCCTTTCTTGTATTTTCTTCGGACTGCTAGCCCTGCCTTTAGGCATCAGAAGTCATCGTGCGGTCAAATCCCGCGGTTTTGCTGTAGGCATCATTCTCGCCACTTTATATTATCTGTTACGCATCGGCGGCGAAGCGCTGGTCGAAACCGGATATCTTTCACCTGAGGTCGGCGTATGGACGCCAAATTTGATTTACGCTTTTCTGGGTGCTTATCTCTTCTATATGGCCTATAAAGAAATATCCCTTTTGCATATGGCAAAAGTGTTTCTCTGGCGTAAAATTTACGGTCACTGAGGATTTTATATTGTTGAAAATACTCGACAGATACATTATTCGCGAATTCAGTAAATTATTTATTACGATTACTATTACTTTTATTGCACTTTATGTGGTCGTTGATTTTTTCTCCAAATCCCGAATGCTTCTGAGTAACAACGCCACGATAACGCAAATTGCTTCATACTTCGTTTATTCAATTCCCATGATTATTTCTCTTACTTTGCCTTCGGCTGTCCTTTTGGCTACGTTAATGACTTACGGCTCATTTTCGAAATTTAACGAAATTACAGCTATGAAAGCCAACGGTATCAGCCTTTACCGGATTTCGCTTCCCGCTTTGATTTTCGCCGGCGTAATAGCTGTTTTTTTATTTTTTTTCAGCGAGCTCATCACACCCGCGTCAATACAAAAAACAGAACATATCATAAAGATTGATGTGCAAAAGCGGCAAACTCTCGGCTTCTTCAAGCAAAATGAAATCTGGTACCGCTCGGATAACGCGATTTACAATTTTAAATTATTTGATACGGCTAATAATACCCTGCACGGTGTAACGATTAATTATTTAAATCTGGATGACTTTACGCTAAAAATGCGCATCGATGCTCAAAGCGCCCAATGGAAAGACGGCCAGTGGATTTTCCATAACCTGCTCACCACAACTTTTGACGGCGAAAATTATCCTGTCCTGGAACGATCGCCGGAAAAAATAATTTATATGCCTGAAAAACCGGACGATTTTAAAATAATACAAAAAGACGCGGAAAAAATGGGCTATTTTGAACTTCGCAAGTATGCCCAAAAAATACAAAATGAAGGCTATGACGTCACCAGATATAAAGCCGACCTGCATGGGAAAATAGCTTTCCCCTTTGTTACCGTGATTCTGGTTTTTATCGGTGTATTCTTTTCTCTGCGGTCGGAAAGAAGCGGCGGCATAATGCAAAGCGTGGGCATGGGTATTTTTATCGGATTTTCTTATTTTATAATCCATGCGTATGGCATATCTTTGGGACGCTCAGGAGTGATATTTCCATTTTTAGGCGCTTGGGCGGCTAATATTGTATTTATCGGCGCCTCATCTTATTTATTCTATAAGGCGCGCACGTAGTCTTTTTAGAAAACTAAACTGCTAAAACGGCTCTAAAAGATAACTTATTATTTAGATTTTCGATAAGCTGATAATATTAATATCTGTAATAATCGGGCTTGAAGGGACCATCCACGGATATATTTAGATATTTTGCTTGTTTTTTGTTCAACTTGGTTATCCTTGCGCCCAATCTATCCAGATGCAACCGGGCTACTTCCTCATCGAGAACTTTCGGCAGAGTGAATACTCCAATTCCATGTTTTTTAGAGCCTAATTCAATTTGTGCCAGGCATTGATTGGTAAAGCTATTGCTCATGACAAAGCTGGGATGACCTGTGGCACAGCCTAAATTAACCAATCTTCCTTCCGCTAATACTATAATGGAGCGTCCCGACTTGAGCTTCCACTTATCCACCTGCGGCTTAATATTTTCTCTTTTACAAGATCTATTTGTCTCCAAATAGTGCATGTCGATTTCGCTATCAAAATGTCCTATATTACAAACAATAGCTTCATCTTTCATCTTTTCCATGTGTTTGCCGGTGATAACGTCGCAACAGCCGGTAGCGGTAACAAAAATATCCCCGATACTCAAAACTTCTTCCAGAGTGTTAACTTCATATCCTTCCATCGCCGCTTGCAGGGCGCAAATAGGATCGATTTCCGTAATAATCACACGCGCACCAAAACCTTTCATGGACTGGGCGCAACCTTTGCCGACATCACCATAACCGCAAACAACAACTGCTTTTCCGGCAATCATGATATCCGTCGCTCTTTTAATTCCATCGGCGAGCGATTCACGACATCCATAAAGATTGTCGAATTTTGCCTTTGTCACCGAATCATTGACATTTATTGCCGGGAATAAAAGCTCGCCTGCCGCCTGCATTTGATAAAGGCGATGTACGCCTGTGGTGGTTTCCTCGGAAACCCCGCGAATATTAGCGGCTACTCTTTGCCATCTTTTCGGGTCACGCTTTATTGCTTCTTCTAACCGGGAAATGATGATTTTAAATTCCTTATTATCAATTTTTTGTTTGAACAGGGAGGGATCTTTCTCCATCTTCACCCCCTGATGAATGAACAGTGTCGCGTCTCCGCCGTCATCCACGATTAAATCCGGACCGGAACCGTCCGGCCAGGTCAATGCCTGCTCGGTGCACCACCAATATTCTTCCAGGGATTCACCTTTCCACGCGAAAACCGCCGCCAAACCATCTTTTGCTATCGCCGCCGCCGCATGATCCTGAGTGGAAAATATATTGCAGGATGCCCAGCGAAGGTCTGCTCCCAACTCTTTTAATGTTTCGATAAGCATCGCCGTTTGTATCGTCATATGCAGACTGCCCGTTATTTTCAATCCGCGCAGAGGTTTCTTGCGGCCGTATTTTTTTCGCACCGCCATAAGGCCGGGCATTTCATTTCTCGCCAATTGCATTTCTTTTCGACCCCACGACGCAAGGGTTATATCGGCGATTTTATATTTTAGAGACTTGTCAATTTCCAGATAAGCCATTCTTTCTCTCCATATTTGAGCTTACTTTTGAATTATTTTAGAGCTTTCTTAAGTTCATCAACCTTATCCGTCTTTTCCCAAAGATACTTCATATCCAGAAACAATGTTTTAGGAAGCTTTTTATAAATATCGCCTTTGAGCAGATCGAATTTTTCAATCATTCCTTTGGGAGTTAAATCAAAGACCTTATTAACAACTGCCGCTATTTTTTCATCGGGTATTTTCCCCGTGCCGAAAGTATTGACATAAATGGATATCGGTTGAGCGATGCCGATGGCGTAAGCGAGCTGAACGGAGCATTTTGTTGCCAGTGCGGCGGCAACAATATTTTTGGCGACATATCTCGCGCCAAAGGCCGCTGAGCAGTCCACCTTTTCCGGAGTTTTATTGACAATGGAACCGCCGCCCAATTGGGCGCCCGGATAACCTCCATATAGCTGAACAACTAATTTTCGGCCGGTAACGCCTGAATCCGCCGCGGAACAGGAATTGATGGCGTTCCATTCACCGGTAGGATTGAAAATAAATTTCGTCTTGTTATCCACCCAGTCCTTTAAACAATCAAAAGCTATTTGGCGAGCCTGATCCTCGATAGATGAACGAAATTTATCCGGTACCTGCCGATAATCGATGGCATTAGACATAAGAACTGTAGTTACTCTTTTCGGACGCCAATCGGCGTCATAATCTACGGTTACCTGCCCTTTTCCGTCCGGGGCAAAAATAGGATTACCGCAATTTTCAAAAGCCCGCATCATCCTGTTTACCAAGACGTATGTTAATGGTAATAATTCGGGCGTTTCATCACAGGCGAAACCATAAATAATTCCCTGATCTCCCGCCCCAATTTCTTTATGTTTTCCTAAATCAGCTCTTGTCCCGATATTTATATCCGGTGACTGCGGAATAATCGCGTTCAATATACCCATAGAATCGCCGTTAAGGCCTAAAGCGCAATCTTTATATCCGATGCCGAGCACTGTTTGACGCACTGTTTTTTCGATGTCGATGTAAGTTCTCGTGGAAACTTCGCCGCCAACAACACAAAGGCCTTTGCCTAAAAATACTTCAATACCACAGTGCGGCATGCAATTTATATCCATGCCTATTTTATTCTCTTCTTCCAATATCCTGGCAATAATATTAGAGGCAATCGAATCTGATACTATATCCGGATGTCCTATCTTTACGCTTTCAGATGTAATCTGCATTCTTAAATCTCCCTGTAAATATTTTTTATGTAAGTATTAAAATACGGATGATGCAATTAGCATATATACGCATTTTAGTTAAATCATTTTTTCGATTTTTTTTAGATTATATTTTAAAGGTAATACCTTAATATGATAAAATAAAAAATATTACTACAATAATGAACTGATATTATTGGTATATTAATCATAAGACAGAAGTCATCTTGTTAAATTTAACCTATTTTTTTATTCTATTTTTAGAGTCTACCAAAACACACTGGGGATGCCATTTGGCAATATCTTTTTCTTCCACCATAACATAAGTGGCAATGATAATTAAATCTCCCTTAGATACTTTACGCGCCGCGGCACCATTTAGACAAATTGTCCCGGAATTTCTCTTGGCTTTTATGGCATACGTGGAAAATCTTTCCCCATTCGAAACATTGTAGATAGCTACTTTTTCATATGGCACAATCGCCGCTTTCTCCATAAGATTTTCATCAATGGAAATGCTTCCTTCGTAGTGCAAGTCCGCATCGGTTACAGTGGCGCGATGGATTTTAGATTTTAACATGAATCTTTGCATAGTCGTTAATACTCCTTAAAGGCTATGTTTTATATATTCAGATTTTCGCCAAAAACGTGATTATCTATAAGTCTCGTCTTTGACACCTTTACGGCTAATGCAATAACTGCATCACCGGTTATTTCCTCAACATTGGTAAGCGTTTTTGTATCGCAAATTTTAATATAATCGATATCAACATAAGGAACGCTTTTAATTAATTTCCCCACTTCTTTTATTATTGCCGAAGCTTTTCTTTCTCCGTTATCATAAAGTTTCTGCGCCAATTTTAGGGAAGAAACCAAAATTAGGGCGGATGGTTTTTCATTTTCTTCCAGGTAAACATTACGCGAGCTCATGGCCAGCCCGTCCGCTTCGCGAACAGTGGGTAATCCGACTATTTCCAAGTCAAGATTTAGATCATCTACCATTCTTTTAATAGTTATATACTGCTGAAAATCCTTCTTCCCAAAAACGACGATATGCGGTTTAACAATGTTGAAAAGTTTGGCGCAAACCGTTGTTACACCGCGAAAATGTCCCGGACGTGATAATCCGCATAAATCTTTGGTTACCTCTTCCACACTCACATAAGTTTGGTAATTTCCCGGATACATTTCTTTATCCGATGGATAAAAAATTACGTCAACACCGGCACCTTCAGCCATTTTTGAGTCACGTTCAAAATCACGAGGATATTTTGACAAGTCTTCTTTTGGTCCAAATTGCGTGGGATTAACATATATACTGACAATCAGTATATCGGCCATTTTTTTAGCTTCTCTCATAAGATTAAGGTGACCTTCATGAAAATATCCCATCGTGGGAACGAAGGATAATCGCTTCCCTTTTAACCGGAGACCTTCTGAATAAGCTTGCATTTCAGTTATAGAATTTATAATTTTCATTTTTTACACTAAAAAAGCCCCTCGTCGCAAGACGAGAGGCTTTTTGGTTTTTCTATGTTCTTTCTTCCTTCCGTCCCGGTCCTTACGGATCCAAGCGTGAAATAATTATATCAATATTTAATAATCTTTGTCAAGAAAATAAATTAATGACCATGCGTATCAATTTAAACAGATGAAAAAAGTCCTGCGCATAAATAATAATTTATTTAACAATTAAAATCTGTCCGGGTGATATTTTATCATTTTCGGAAAGATTGTTTAGCTCCCTAAGTCGGGCCAAATCAATATTATTATTGCGGGCGATTCGATATAGATTATCGCCTTTTGTAACAATGTATTTGTTTGTTCCCAAATTATCTACATCCTCCGCCGATAATACTTTATTCGTTATTTTTGATTTTGAAATTGTCTTTGTGACATTTTTATCTTCAGAATCAGCTATATTTTCATTTGAAGATAACTTTAATATTTGCCCCGCATATATTTCATCCGTTTGTAAATTGTTTAATTCTTTTATTTGCGCCACGGAAACTCCAAAGCTTTGGGCAATTATCTGAAGAGCGTCTCCCTTTCTAACTTTATATCGCCCTGAAGACGTCATTTGTATGGGTTCATGATTTTTCCCAGTTTTACTTCTCGTGTATCGTTGCTCTTTAGTTGTGGGAATGGTCAATCTCCTCCCCGTAACTATTACTCGATTAGGGTTCAGTCTGTTGTATGAAGCTATTGCCGAAACGCTGACACCATACTTTCTCGCAATGGAACCAAGTGTCTCGCCGCTTCTTACTCTGTGCCTGATAAACGCCGCTTTAAATTTAGGTTTTTCTGTTTCCGGAATTTGATCAAGCACTAATTTGAATTTTTCCAAAGAATCTTTAGGAATTTTTAAATCATATTCTCCATCCGGGGTTATTTTATGCCTTAATTCTGCATTAAGCATATCCATAACTTCCGGGGATATTTCCATTTTAGCGGATATATCCTGAATTTTCATCATCTTGCTCACTTTAACCGTCTGAAATTCCGGCGAAGCCTCTAAAGCTTTGGGTAAGTCAAAACCATATTTCTGCGGGTTATTTATTATATGTAAAGTAGCAAGAAATCGCGGAACATACCGGGCTGTCTCGCGCGGCAACAAGTTATACAAATCCCAGAACCGGTCAAAATAATTAACTCTTTGTGAAGATATAACCCTGAGCACTCTTCCTTCTCCACAATTATATGCGGCCAGAGCTGTAAGCCAATCACCAAACATGTAATGTAATTCTTTCAGATAATCTATGGCGGCATGAGTGGACTTTAAGGGATCCATACGTTCATCAATCCATTCGTCACGGCTGAGACCGAATTTATAACCGGTTGAGGGAATAAATTGCCACAGACCAAGAGCGCGGGAGCGAGACAAAGCAGTATTCTTAAAACCGCTTTCCACCAATGGGAGCCAGAATAGTTCTTCCGGAATGCCGGCCTTTTTTAATTCTTTCGTAATAATATCTTTATACATGCCTGATCTCTGATAGGAAGCGATAAAAAATTCCTTTTCCGGCCCCTGAAAGCACCGAATTTCCCGTTCCACATCGGCATTCATCGTTAAAGGAATCGCACTGGCTTTACCGTTTGTAACATTTTGCTGTGCAGAATAAACCGCTAAAATACGTTTGGCAATGAGCAGGCGTAAATCATCTTTTTGTCTTGGCTCGTCAGCATTTCCATCTGTGGCAAGCAGCAACGTATACGCCTTATCCAATGTATCAATTGTATTTTCCACTTCTCCTGCTTCCCAGAAGCTATCAGCGTCTTCCAGTAAGCTCAGAACTTTTTCCATCATATCCTGTTCCTCTTCTGTAAGCTTATCCATTTGCGTTTGTCCGGCACCAGAGAGTACATTAGATGATGGTTTCGTATCTGATTTATCTTTTTGTTCCTGACCATTAATATCTTCATATGAGGGCTTGTTTGCTTTATTCGATGCTTGATTTAAATTTGGCGGAATTGTTTTAGCTGGGGTATTTTTTTCAACTGCGACCTGCGACATACATGCAGAAAAAAATAAAATTATACTGCAGAGAAAAGCGGTAACAATAAAACGACCTATAATTTTTACCATGAACAAAAACTCCTTAATAGTTTTTCATAAACCCAGCGGAATATTTAAACTCACATACATACGGCCATATTTACTTTAATTTGTTATATAACATATTTTTATGTTTTTCCCTAAAACTAATTGCCTTTTACGCAAATTTCCTTGTTTAGTTTGATCTATTCTGAGATAGGATTTAATGGATTGCCTGTCGTGGCCATGAGATAAGCTTGGATAAATTCATCTATATCTCCATCGAGAACCCTATGGGCATCGCCAATTTCTAAATTCGTCCGGTGATCTTTTACCATTTTATACGGATGCAGGATATAAGATCGAATTTGGCTTCCCCAGGCAATATCTTTCTTAAATTTATTTTCTTCATTAATTTTTTCATTTTTTATCTGCAATTCCCTCTCGTAAAGCCTTGATTTAAGATACTTCATGGCCATTGCTTTATTTTTATGCTGGGAACGTTCATTTTGACATTGCACTACAATGCCCGTGGGCAAGTGCGTAATTCTTACAGCCGAATCTGTTTTGTTTACGTGCTGCCCCCCCTTTCCGCCGGAGCGAAACGTATCGATGCGCAAATCATCATCGTTAATTTCAATTTTTATTTCATCATCAACTTCCGGATAAACAAAAACAGAAGCGAAAGAAGTATGCCGGCGTGCTCCCGCATCAAACGGTGAAATTCTAACGAGACGGTGAATACCTATTTCCGCTTTCGCGTAACCATAGGCGTATTGACCTTCCAAAGTAAACGAAACACTCTTAATGCCTGCTTCATCTCCCTGCAGACAATCGATAATTTTAGCGGTAAATCCTTTCTTTTCCGCCCAACGTAAATACATCCGCAACAGCATTTCCACCCAATCCTGCGCTTCCGTTCCTCCCGCCCCGGCATGAATAGAAACAATAGCGTCCATATGGTCCTGCTCGCTGGACAGCATCATTTTTAGTTCTTCCTGAAAAACAGCGGTTTTTAACACATCAAGTTCGTCGTTTAAATCTTGCAGGACTTGATCGTCTTTCTCTTGCAGAGCAATTTTCCAGAGATGTTCAATATCTTTTATTTCATTATTAAATCTTTTCCACTTATCCAAAGACTCCGTAAGTTTAGTCTTTTTTTGCAGGATTTCGCGCGCGCTGTTTTGGTTTTCCCAGAATTCTTTTTTTAAAGATAATATTTCCAGGTCTTTTATCTTCAGCTCCATCTCCGGAACGTCAAAGACACTCACCGATATATTTAATTCTGGTTTTTAAGTCATTTACTGTTTCTTGCATGTTTTCTATTGTCATTTTTTGACCTCCCCTTCCAGCTGAATAAAAAGCAAATAATAATTAAAACAAAACAAATAGCTACCAATATATCCCCATTCTTAGCATAAAAACTATATATGTTTAAATATTTTATATTCCCTTTTAGGGCTTGCGCCTCAAAAATATTTGTTTGCGCAATTATTTTCCCGCGTGGATCAATTATTCCGGAAATACCAGTGTTAGCTGCTCTCACGAGATATAACCTTGTTTCCACCGCTCGAAACAACGCCATTGTAAAATGCTGAAAAGGTGCAGAAGTAACGCCAAACCATGCATCATTGGTAATGTTAACTAATAACTGGGCTGATTGGTTTTTATACATTCTGGCGGCATCCGATAAAATTCCTTCATAACAAATCAAAATCCCTATTTTTTTATCATTCATCAGCAAAGGATGGAATCCATCTCCCGCGGTAAAATCACCGATTCCCGCCGTCAGTTTCTTTATGAACGGAAAAACATTTCTCAGAGGAACATATTCCCCGTAAGGGACAAGATGAACTTTATTATATTTTCCCTGAACCTTGCCGTCCGGAGACAATAAATAGGCACTATTAAAAAAATCTGTGTTTCCTCTATATGGTGAATAACTCACTGCGCCGAAAATAAACCAGCTTTTTTTACGAATTGGTAAATTTTTTACTTTTACCTGAAAATCGCTTTCATCATCAAAATTAAACGGAAGAGCCGTTTCCGGCCAAATTAGTAATCCACCACTTTCAGGAGCGTTTTGCATAGAAAGCTGTTCGTAGATGCTTAATGTTTTTCTTTGAAACTTTTCATTCCATTTCACCGCCTGATCGATGTTGCCTTGAATTAGCGTAACTTCCATGCCTTGCGCTTTATTAATTTCTTTATCAATTTGGCTTACTCTTATAATTCCGTAAAGAAAAACAGCGCCTAAAACAAAAAACACTGCGGCAGCCGTGATAAAAGCTTTCTTTGATTTATTAATGATGACTTCAAATATAGCCATATTAACCATAATAATCAAAAAGGACAATCCAAAGACACCGAAAATATCCGCAAATTGAATGAGATGAAAATTATGATACTGGGAATAACCGAGATTTTCCCATGGAAATCCTGTTAAAAAAGTTGATTTGCAATATTCCAGGCATATCCATAGAGACGGCGCTATCAAACAAAGAGCCCTCCTCTGTCGGAAAAAAAATATACCCGCTGCGAATATCGCGGTGTAAATGCTTAAATAACAAGTCAACATCAGCATTATTACAACACCAAGATATAAGGGCAGATAGCCGTAATTAACCACGACGTATGTAATCCAATAAATAATCCCCATATAGCCTACAACCCCAGTGATAAAACCAAGAAGTAATGCGCGCTTGATTGAAGCTACCTTTATCAGGGCGAAAAAAAGAGGGATCAGCGCAACCCATGCCATAAAGCCAAAGCCATATTTAGGAAAAGATAAAAATAACAATAGACCGCTGACAATTGCCAAAATAATTTCGTTTTTTCTTAAATCTTTATAAGAATTCAAAAGAAATAATTTCATGGAAATATTTTTATTTTTCATTTTCATTATTGGTCTGAAGCTTTTTGATTTTCACTTTTTTGATACTGCGCTCATCGGCATTTTCAATCGATATTTCCAATCCCTGTATTTGATATTTTTCTCCAATTAAGGGAATTCTTTTGGTCGTATTCAGAATCATGCCGCTGAGAGTTTCATATCTTCCTTTTTCCAGATTAATATTTAAATATTCTTCAAGTTTTTCGATTTCTATTCGTCCATCGACGATCAGCGATCCATCCATTGAAGGAAATATTCCTTCTGTGGCGGCATCGGTTTCATGTTCGTCACGAATTTCACCTACTATTTCTTCAAGGAGATCTTCCAGCGTTACCAAACCGGAGGTTCCACCGTATTCATCAATCACAATCGCGATATGTTTTTTATTTTCTTTGAATTCGTAGAACAATAAATGGGTGTTTTTTGTTTCAGGAATATAATAGGGCTTAGTCAGTTGAGCTAATATGTCTTCTTTCGCGATTTGTTTTGACCAGAATTTAAGCAAATCTTTAACATTTAATATGCCGATAATGTTATCAATTGTTCCTTGGTAGACGGGTATGCGCGTATGGCGGGATTCGATCACTTCGTTAATGATTTCATCTGTCGTCGCCTCTGTGCTTACAGCGACTATTTCCGTCCGCGGAATCATTATCTCGCGGACTAAAATATGGGCAAAGTCTAAAATATTCTCGATCATTTCCCTTGAGGAATAATCCACAAAACCATTTTTTTGAGCTTTGGATAATGTCGCCTCTATTTTCTTTTTTAGATATTTATGATCGCGCCAAAAAAAAAGTCGGGAAATAATTTTCATGATATATAAAAGAATTCCTCCCTGAATTATAAGCCCCTCAAATACTCCGGCCTTATTCTGCTTGTATCTTTTGCCTCGAGTACTGAATTAATCAGCTGTAATATTTTATCTTTTTGCCTGGGCAAATAAGCTTTTATCGGTAAATAATTGGAAGCATGATTAGAGGTAAAATAGCAATTTGTGAAATTTGAATTGGCTAGAATCAAATATAGTTCTTTAATATAACCAAATTTATCCGGCAAGACAAAGCGTCCCGCCATGTAATCTTCGTATAACGGAGTATGCGGCACAAGCATCAAAGTGAGTGCGCCGACATAATCAGGATCAATATCTGTCAGAATTCTTGCCGTATCTAGGGAGTGTTCAACACTCTTTTCTATACCGCCAAGTCCCAGTAATATGGTTACAGAGAGAGTTATTCCTGCTTCTTTTACACGGCGCGCCGCCGCCACCATTTGCTCATAAGTTACGCCCTTATTTATTTTCTGCAGCAATTTAATATTCCCCGTTTCTACACCCAGATAAATTATTTTCAAACCCATTTCTTTCAGTTTTTTCAAATCATCGACAGATTTTCTTAAAATGCTTTTGGCGTTAGCGTATGTTCCTATGCGTTCAATATCCGACAGATTTACATTAATCAGTCCAAGTATCTCTTCCAGTCTCTCCTGCGGTATAATTAGGGCATCTCCATCGCACAAAAATATTTTTTGCACGTTTTCGAAAGCGCGAGCTTCTTGCAAATCCTTCTTAATTTGTTCCAGTGATTTTATCTTGAATTTTTTCTGGCGGTAAGTCCCGCAAAATGTACATTTATTATGTGAACAGCCTATAGTGATTTGTAATAACATGCTATAAGCTTCACTGGGCGGTCTGATTATAAAGCCTTCATAATCCATAATTTTCTCTTTGTCTTTATATAATCCACGATTTTGAGAAGATTAATCATATTTTTAAAAACTTTATATGAACAACATTTAAAAAGCAAGTCAGGGAACGAAAAAAAGGGAGTCACCATAAAAGCTGACTCCCTGAGATTTTCTGGCGGGGCCGATGGGACTTGAACCCACGCCCTCCGGCGTGACAGGCCGGCGTTATAACCAACTTAACTACGACCCCAAAAAATCTTTTTATCCCAAATGCCGTTTCCCAAATCAACATCAATGGTAGGCGGAACAGGACTCGAACCTGTGACATCCACGGTGTAAGCGTGGCGCTCTCCCAGCTGAGCTACCCGCCCGTAATTGTCCAAAAACGATGTGAGGCTTCTAACAACATTGACTTTTATTGTCAAGTTATAAAAAAATGAAATCCTTCTAATTTACCGACTGAGGTGCTACCGGTACGTTCGGCGTGACTGTTGCGCTGAAATCTTCATCATCTTTCAAAAAAGCGATATCCAACACTTCATCAATATGCTCGACAAAAACAATCTTCAGGGCGCTTTGCACATTTTGTGGAACTTCCGCCAAATCTTTTTCATTATCTTTCGGAATAATAACCATTTTAATATTACCGCGATGCGCAGCAAGAATCTTTTCCTTTAATCCGCCTATCGGCAAAACTCTACCTCTTAATGTAATCTCACCGGTCATGGCCAAATCTGCACGAACTTTTTTCTTCATCAAAGCTGAAGCAATTGAAGTCGCCATAGCAATTCCGGCCGATGGGCCATCTTTAGGAATAGCTCCTTCCGGCACATGGACATGAACATCAATTTTCTTATAAAAATTCTTCAACAGACCGAATCGTTCCGCACGAGCGCGAATATAAGTCAAAGCGGCCTGAACAGATTCCTGCATGACATCACCCAATTTTCCCGTCATAACCATTTTTCCTGTACCTTCCATAATGGATGCTTCAATCGCCAGGAGTTCTCCGCCAACTTCTGTCCAAGCAAGACCAATGGTTAATCCTATTTGATCTTTCCCTTCTGTTTCTCCGTGACGATATTTGGGCACACCCAAATATTTGGAGATAGATTTTGAACTAATAACCAACTTATTCTTACTGCCATTACTAACAATATCCTTGGCTATCTTGCGGCAAATTGAAGCAATTTCACGCTCCAGATTACGAACACCGGCTTCCCGCGTGAATTGGCGTATTATTCTCAATAACGCGCCTTTGGTAAATTCAATGTTTTGAGTCTTCAGACCATTTGCTTCCATTTCTTTGGCCAGTAGGAATTTTTTCGCTATTTGCAGCTTTTCCTGTTCAGTGTATCCTGCAATTCTAATGACCTCCATCCGATCTTGCAGCGGCGCGGGTATTGTCTGTAAAACATTGGCTGTTGTAATAAACATAATATCCGACAGATCATAATCGACATCCAAATAATTATCGTTGAAGGCGAAATTCTGCTCGGGATCAAGAACTTCCAGCAACGCGGAGGATGGATCACCTCTGAAATCGGAACTAAGTTTATCTACTTCGTCCAAACAAAAAACAGGATTGTTGGAGGCGGCCTTTTTTAACGACTGTATAATTTTCCCCGGCATTGCTCCGATATAAGTTCGGCGATGACCTCGGCTCTCTGCTTCATCGCGAACACCTCCCAAGGAAATACGGACAAACTTTCTATTTGTGGCCCGGGCAACTGATTTGGCAATGGATGTTTTCCCCACACCCGGAGGACCAACCAAGCATAAAATCGGTCCTTTATTTTTCGAAACCAGGGCTTGCACGGCAAGATATTCGATAATGCGTTCCTTAACCTTTTTCAACCCATAATGATCTTCTTCCAGAATCGTTTCTGATTCTTTCAGCGTGTATTTATTTTCTGTTTTTTCCGACCAGGGCATATCCAACAACCAGTCAACATAATTTCTGACAACGGTAGCTTCGGCCGACATGGGAGCCATCATTTGTAATTTCTTGATTTCCTGCCGGATTTTTTTTGTTGCTTCTTCGGACATCTTCTTCTGCTTTAAGCGTTTTTCCAAATCGGCTATTTCGTTGCGGAAATCATCTTTTTCCCCCATTTCTTTCTGGATTGCCCGCATTTGTTCATTGAGATAATAATCCTTTTGCGTTTTTTCCATCTGCTTTTTAACGCGCCGTTTGATTTTTTCTTCAACCTGAAGGATTTCGATTTCGGAGAGCATCAGCGAATAAATCGCCTCCAGACGTTCTCCGATATTGAAAATCTCAATAATTTTTTGTTTATCTTCCAGCTTCACGTTAATATGGGTAATAACTACATCGGCGAGTTTTGAAGCATCTTCAATAGCCGCAATTGTTCCCATCATTTCCACGTGAATTTTTTTGCTAAGCTTCAGGTAAAGCTCAAAAGATTCTTTAATACTTCTTATAAGCGCTTGCTTTTTAACATCATTTTGATCATCAATATCTTCTATCTCATTTACTTTAACCAAGAAAAAATCACTATTTGGTAAATATTCTTTGATGGCGCCTCGCTTTTTCCCTTCCACCAGCACCTTTACGGTTCCATCAGGCAACCGCAAAAGCTGAATGATGATGCCAAGTGTACCGATATTATAAATATCTTCCTGACTGGGATCATCTTTCTTGGCATTTTTCTGGGCGACCATAAAAACGTCCTTTTCGTATTTCATCGCTGATTCCAGTGCCGCGATTGATTTTTCGCGCCCGACGAACAGAGGAACAATCATGTGCGGAAAAACCACAACGTCTCTCAGCGGTAAAAGAGGAACCACTATAGTTTTTTCTTGATCATTAATATTATTTTCATCAAACATATTTTTCCCCGTTTTCTAGGCAGATTCTGATTTCGTTTCGTAAATTAAAATCGGCCTTTCCTTTTTAAGAACAACATCCTCACTAATTACGCACTCCTTAATATCGCTTTGCGAAGGAATATCATACATCACTTCCAGCATTGTGTTTTCCAGTATGGAGCGCAGGCCGCGCGCTCCCGATTTTCGCTCCATAGATGACTTGGCTACGGCACGCAGAGCGCCGTCTGTAAATTTTAAAGTTACATTTTCCAATGCGAATAACTTTTTATATTGTTTAATGATGGCGTCTTTTGGTTCCACTAGGATTCGAATTAAAGTCGCCTCATCTAAATCATCTAAAGTGGCAATAACCGGCATACGCCCGATGAATTCGGGTATGAGTCCGAATTTCAATAAATCTTCCGACCTTGTTTCCGCAAGTAATTCGCCGGATCTTTTTTCTTTTTTGCTTTTTATTTCTGCACCGAAGCCCATGGCGTTAACTCCCAGCCTTTTGGATATGATGCTTTCTAAATCGTTAAACGCGCCGCCGCAGATAAATAAAATATTTGTTGTATCCACCTGAATAAATTCCTGCTGGGGATGTTTTCGGCCGCCTTTTGGCGGAATATTAGCCATTGTTCCTTCCATTATTTTTAACAGTGCCTGTTGAACACCTTCACCGGATACGTCTCTGGTTATGGAGGGGTTCCCCGATTTTTTGGCAATTTTATCTATTTCGTCAATATAAACAATGCCTTTCGAGGCTCTGGCGACATCATAATCGGCATTTTGAAGTAAACTTAAAATAATATTTTCCACATCTTCGCCTACATAACCGGCCTCTGTTAAAGTTGTGGCATCGGCAATAGTAAAAGGAACATTGAGAAATTTCGCCAAAGTTTTCGCCAGTAATGTCTTTCCTGAACCTGTAGGACCTATTAGAAGCACATTACTTTTTTGAATCTCGATTCCATCGGAATCAATACCGGAAAATAATCTTTTGTAATGATTATAAACGGCAACCGATAATATTTTCTTTGTTTTTTCCTGGCCGATAACGTATTGGTCTAGATATTTCTTAATTTCCTTAGGTTGCAGCAAACTATTTTTGGAATCTTTTTCTACAGACTTGTCTTCTTCTTCATCTATAATATAACGGCAAAGCTCAATGCATTCATCACAGATGTAAGCTGTAGGCCCGGCAACCAGTTTTCTTACTTCGCTTTGCATTTTTCCGCAAAAAGAACAATAAAGCATCCCCTGCCCCATCCGATTATCTTTACTTTTCTTTATCACTTAATTCTCCTTTTTTTATATTCGCCGCGGATGCCGGCTTGCGAAATATAATTTCATCAATTAAACCATATTCTTTGGCTTGTTCACTATTCATGAAATAATCACGTTCGGTATCGTTGATTACTTTGGAAAGCGGTTTTCCCGTCAACTGAGCCAATATTCGATTCAATTCGTCTTTTAATCTTAATATTTCTTTTGCCTGAATATCAATATCCGTTGCTTGCCCTTGAAAACCTCCCAGAGGTTGATGTATTAAAATTCTTGCGTGCGGCAAGGCGAATCTCTTCCCTTTTTGACCTGCCCCTAAGAGCAGCGCGGCCATACTGGCTGCCTGCCCCATACAAACTGTCGAAACAGGAGATTTAATATACTGCATCGTATCGTATATAGCCATACCTGAACTCACATGACCACCGGGAGAATTTAAGTAAAAAAATATTTCTTTATCAGGATCTTCCGATTCTAAATACAGCATTTGAGCGACAACCAAGTTGGCAACATTATCATCGATAGCTGTACCGAGGAAAATTATACGATCCTTTAATAGACGTGAGTAGATATCAAATGCACGTTCACCGCGTCCATCTTGTTCAACCACCATAGGAATCAAATTCACTATTTAGCCTCCGCGTCCATACCCTTTTTTTCTGTTATCTTAATATTGGCATTTTGTTCAATAAAGTCAAATACCTTTTTTTGAACTAATTCCACCTTAAGATTCTCCTTCTTTTCTTCATTTTCGTACGCTTTTTTCAATAATTCGCAATCTTTTCCATATTTTGCGGCTAATTCCTCGATATGCTTTTCTGCATCGCTGTCTTCAACTACTATTGATTCTTTTTGGGCAATTTTCTTTAAAAGTAAAAAAGATTTGACGGCTTTGGCCGCATCGTCTTTAAATTTATCGTGCATCTTAAAGCTTAGTTCCAGCGCATTTTTTTCATCCATGCCGGCAGAAGTCATCCTTCTTTGAGTATCGGCCACCATATAAAAAATCTGCCGTTCGATAAGCGATGGCGGAGCCTCGAAATTATTTTCATTAAGTAAAAGCTCCGTAATTCTATTTTGCAGGTTTATTTCCGACATGCGTTGAGCTTCTTCTTCCAAAGATTTCTGGATATCATTTTTTAAATCTTCCAAAGAATTATATTTATCAAAGTTCTTGATAAAATCATTATTAAAGTCAGGTAATATTTTCTCTTTTAAGCTTTTTATTGTTACTTCAAAGGCAACTTCTTTACCGGCAAATTTCTTTTCATTGTAGTCTTTGGGAAAAATAACTTTAATCGTCTTTGCTTCCTCTTTTTTCATACCGATTAATTGCTCTTCAAACCCAGGAATGAATCTCTGTGAGCCTATTTCCAGAAAATAATTATTAGATTTCAACTCTTGTGGCGATTCTCCGTTGAAAGTTCCAATAAAATCAATAACGACAAAATTTCCCTTTTGCACGGATCGTTCCTCTACAACCTCTTCCATCGTCGCGAACATCTGCCTGATCTCGTTGATTTTTTTTTCCATATCAGCAGCCGTTACTGATATTATTTCTTTTTCTAATTCCATTCCTTTATAGCCTTTAGGATCAAAGTCCGGTTCCATTTCAAAAGAAGCGGAAAAAGAAAACTTAGTGTTTTCCTTTAATCCTTCCTGATTTATATCCGGCCGGGAAAGAGCGATTATTTTCTTTTCTTCCAACGTCTGCCAATAAAATTTATTGATTATATTATTAATTGTCTCCGTTTCCGCGTGTTCTTTGAAGTGCGTTTCCAGTACTTTACGGGGGATTTTACCCTGACGAAAACCTTTAATTTTGGCCTTTTTACCGACTTCTCTGTACACGTTATCCAGTTCGCTTTTAACTTCAGCCCATGGTATTTCAAAAGATAACTTTTTCTTTACAGAACTTAGTTCTTCCATATTTATTACAACCTGACTCACTATAACATCTCCTTCATCTTGAAATATTCATGATTCTTCTTTAAAGATTGGTGCGAGAGAGGGGATTTGAACCCCTATCCGCTTAGGCGGGCTGGATCCTAAGTCCAGTGCGTCTTCCAATTCCGCCACTCTCGCCTTGGATTTTATTGACTTATATGCACTACACCTAAAAATGTCAACGCGGATTATTACGTGTGCGAACAAATAAAACGAGATATTTTAGATCATTTGTGACCTCATCTATTTGATTATACGCTTTTATGCACGAAAAAAGTCTTGATGGAAAATTATTCTTCTTAATGATCAATGATTTGTTTGATTACAATTATATTTTTTTGACTTTGCTTCGCATTCAATGTATTAAACATAACTAGTTAATTAAAAAAATAGGATATGCCTTTTCGCCTATGAAAGATAAAGCTATCAGCATCCTCCTGATCGAAGATAACCCGGGTGATGCTATACTAATTCGTGAGCAACTCATGTATACCGATAATCAATTACAGCTTCATTGCTTTGATTTATTATCCAAAGGCCTCGAATTTCTTTCTTCTGAAAATATTGATGCTGTTTTGCTGGACCTGGGATTACCTGATAGCCAAGGTCTCAATACCATCGAACAAGTACGTGTTAAAAAACCTTCTATTCCGATAATAGTTTTAACCGGCCTTGATGATGAAAATATCGCCATGGAAGCGGTGCACCGCGGAGCTCAAGATTATCTTATTAAAGGATCCACCACCGGCAGCATGTTATTCCGAGTTATTCGTTACGCTGTGGAAAGAAAAAGCGCTGAGGAAGAACTAAAAAATAGTTTAGAAAAATTAACCCGAGCTTTGCATGGCACGATAAAGGCCATGGCTATGGCTGTGGCAATTAGAGATCCATATACTGCGGGGCACCAGAAACGCGGCGCGAATTTAGCTCGTGCTATAGCAGAAGAGATGAATCTTGATCCGAAAATAATCGAAGGCATTCAGTTAGCCGGCATGATTCATGATATTGGCAAAATTTCCATTCCCGCTGAAATTCTTAGTAAACCTTCCTTACTTTCCAACTTGGAACTTAGCTTGATAAGAATTCATCCACAGGTCGGATACGATATATTGAAAGAAATTGATTTTCCTTGGCCCATTGCCCAAACTGTTTTACAACATCATGAAAGAATCAATGGCAGCGGTTACCCTGCAGGATTAAAAAATGGTGAAATTTTATTGGAAGCTAAAGTTCTTGCCGTTGCTGATGTTGTAGAGGCAATAGCCTCGCATCGTCCCTACCGACCCGCTTATGAAACTGAAGAAGCTATGTCTGAAATTACCGAAAAGCAAGGCATTCTTTATGAACCGATCGTCGTGGAAAGTTGCTTAAAATTGTTTAAAGATAAAAAATATTCTTTTTAGTTAATTTTCGTCTTATGGTTAAAAAACCAACATATGCTGAACTTTTAAAAATAATTGAACATCTGGAAAAAAAATGCGCCAAATATGCAGCAGTTGACGAACAATATCGCAACGCAGAAAGTATTTATCGGACTTTTTTCGAAAACAGCGGCGCGGCAACTATAATTATTGAAGATGACTTGACCATTTCTTTTGCCAATAAGCAATTTGAAAATTTTTATGGAGCGGGAAAACAGGCCATTGAAGGAAAAATTAAATGGACCGATTTTGTTCATGAAGATGACTTGGAATTCATGAAGCATTATCATATCTTACGGCGAATTGATCCCCAAGCTGCGCCTGATCATTATGAATTTAGAATGATTAATAAATTCAATCAAATGAAGTATATTGTCAGCACTGAAGCCGTTATTCCCGGTACGAAAAAAAGTATCGCATCTCTTATTGATATAACGGATCGAAAAATAGCCGAACAATCTCTTAATGAAAGTGAAGCCAAGTATCGCGCATTATTCGAATCCGCCAGCGATACGATTATTTTATTAGATCGCGAACGTATAATTGACTGCAATCAAAAAACACTGGAGATGTTTGGCTGTAGTCGTGAACAATTACTTTCCACGCCGCCGGAAAAATTTTGGCCGGAATTCCAGCCTGATGGCACCTCTACTTTAGAGCTTATCAATGAACAATTTCAATCTGCCCTGCGTGGCAATACAACCACTTTTGAACTCAAATCTCTCCGTTACGATGGCTCTGTTTTTGACGCAGAAATGACATCTACGATCATTACATTAAGCGGAAAGAAGTATCTGCAGACAATCATCAGGGACATAACCGAGAGAAAAATCGTGGAAATCGCCTTAAAAGAAGGTGAGGCAAAATATCGGGCGTTAGTCGAATCGGCCGTTGATACTATCATCCTTATAGACAATGAAGTAATCGTCGATTTAAACTTGGCCACATTAAAGATGTTTAGGGGCACGCGTGAACAACTTATCGGCCATAAGACATGGGACTTTATGCCGGAATTTCAGTCTGACGGTCTTCTTTCCAAGGATATGGCCAAAGAAAAAATAAAGCAAGCCTTGAAAGGCGAAACGCTTTTTTTAGAATGGAGTTTTATCCGTTGCGATGGAAGCGCATTTGATGCGGAATTAACATTTAATACTATCACTTTGAAAGGACAGAAATATTTTCAAGCTATAATTAGGGATATTACAGAACGTAAACATGCAGCGGAACAAATGAAAAAACTGACTCAAGAATTGGAACGTTCCAACACCGATCTCGCCCAATTCGCCTATGTCGCATCACACGACCTGCAGGAACCTCTGCGCATGGTCACGAGCTTTGTCCAGTTACTGCAACACCGTTACCAAGGAAAACTGGATAAGGACGCTGATGAATTTATATCTTATGCCGTTGACGGCGCTTCCCAGATGCAGCGGTTAATTAACGACCTTTTGAAATATTCACGTGTGGGTACGCATGGCAAAACGTTAGAACCAACCAACTGCAATATAGTGATTACCCATGCCATATCAAATTTAAGTAAGACTATCAAAGAAGCTGACGCTATCATTAACATAGATCATTTGCCGACCATTTCCGCAGATTACACGCAACTGGTTCAACTCTTTCAAAATCTAATAGGTAACGCGATAAAATACCATGGCAAGAAGCAACCAGAAATTCTTATCCGTGCCACAAATAAAGGAGACAATTGGCTGTTTTCCGTGCGGGATAATGGTATCGGGATTGATAAAGATTATATTGACAAAATTTTTGTAATCTTTCAAAGATTGCACAATAAGTCTCAATACCCGGGCACGGGCATTGGTTTGTCCATATGTAAGAAAATCGTGGAAAGGCATGGAGGACGTATCTGGGTGGAATCAAAACCGGGGCAAGGATCAACGTTTTATTTCACCATACCAAATAAATGATAGTATAAGGATTTATGGTTAACGATAAACAACAAAAAATGTTTGATATTCTCCTTATTGAAGACAATCCAGGTGATGTTATCCTTATTAAGGAAGCTCTTAAAGAAGGTCAGGCTTTCAATAAACTGACGGTACTTGGAGATGGCGAAGCGGCTCTTTCTTTTTTGCGCAAAGAAGGAGAATACAAAAAGTCTGCCCGCCCTGACCTCGTCTTACTTGATCTTAACATGCCGCGAAAAGACGGGCGGGATGTTCTTGCTGAGATTAAAACAAATCCGGAATTAAAGCACATTCCCGTTGTTATTCTTACCAGTTCTGAAGCGAAGCAAGATATCATCAACGCCTATAACTTGCAGGCGAATTGTTACATAACTAAACCTGTTGATTTAAAAAAGTTTTTTAGTGTAGTTAAACTCATCGAAGATTTTTGGTTGAAAACAGTTAAACTTCCATAAAATATTTAAATGTTTAATAAACCTATTAAAATACTTTTGTTTGAAGACAATCCCGGTGATGCCCGGCTATTTTCTGAAACGATAAAAGAGATTCCTTCTCAGCGTTATGAAATCATCCATGTCAATTCGCTTTCCGCGGGGCTCACGGTTCTCAGCAATAAAACCGTTGATATTATTCTGCTGGATTTAGGATTACCCGACAGTCAACATTTGGATACATTGGTTAAGTTAAAAACTCAAGTCTTGGGAGTTCCAATTGTTATTTTGACCGGTAATGACGATGAAGAAATCGCCCTGCGGGCTGTTCAACAAGGCGCTCAGGACTATCTTGTTAAGCAAAAAATAAAAGCGGATGTACTTTCGCGCGTTATTTGTTATTCAATTGAAAGACAAAAACTACAGGATGAACTACGCAGTCTGGCTTTAATTGACGACCTTACCGGCCTTTACAATCGCCGTGGTTTTTTCACTCTGGCTGAGCATCACTTGAAACTCGCCGAACGTATGCATAAAAACTTTTATTTAATCTTTTCCGACATTGATAACTTAAAGAAAATTAATGATGACTTAGGCCATTCCCAGGGTGACCTTTTTCTAAAAAAGGCGGCGGAAATCTTGCGTTATTCATTCCGTGATTCAGATATCATTGCCCGTATAGGCGGAGATGAGTTTGTTGTTTTAATTCCTGAAACCACAGATTACAATGTAAAAAGCACTATTACCCGTTTTCAGGAAAATATAAATAAATATAATAAAAAAGAAAAAAAGAATCTTTCACTGAGTATAGGTATCTCTAATTTTTATCCTAATGGGAATTTATCTTTACAGGAATTGTTGGATAAAGCAGATAAAAATTTATATAAAGACAAAAAAAATAAGCGCTTAAAAAGCATCTTACCAAAATAATTTGAAATATAAAAATGGTCGGGGCGAGAGGATTTGAACCTCCGACCCTCTGAACCCCATTCAGATACGCTACCAGACTGCGCCACGCCCCGACATACCGTAAAGTGTTGAGGTCATTACCATCATCACAAAACCGTGTCAAGGGCAAATACTTTTTTGTATCTATCCCGCAATATAATTATCTGCTTTAAAGTTGGAGTTCGTGCAGATATTTTTGTACACCGCTGTAGTTTTTGTTAATTTTCTATATTTTTTAGTTTCTTTCCCCAGATGGGATGACGCCTCGCGGCAAGTCTCACGATACGGCTCCCCATCTGCCCATAACTGAAGCCGGCAATTTCTGCGGCGCCGGCCATACTGGCGTCAAAACTGATATCCGCATTGGGATTCACATCCAGAACATAAAAGATATCATCCCGATATCGGACATCAAAACGGGCGTAATCCCGGCATCCCGCCGCACGATAGGCATCCTTGCATACCTTCTCTAGCGCTTTCATTTCTTTATCATCTAGCGGCGCCGGCAGCAACGTTGCGATCTTTTCGTAGTGTTCTGTCCCCGCGATAAATTTTGAATCATATGTACAAAGACGATCTTTGACATTTGTAAAAAAAGAAAAGTCCATTTCCGCGGGAGGAAGCATTTCCAGATGATCATTGCCCCATACTGTAACATGAAATTCACGTCCATCGACAAAATCTTCCACCAGAACATGTTGCTTATAGCGATCCAGGATAACACTGATTATTTTTTCAAGCTCTTTCGGTGTCATTACAACGGAATCAGGTGTAATTCCTTCAGAGCAGTGTTCATTTACTGGTTTGACAATGGCAGGAAATTTGTCCCAGCCGCTTGATTTCGGATGATGAAATACCTGCCAGGCGGGAGTTGGCACTCCGGCTTTCTCAAGAATTATCTTCACACGATATTTGTCCTGGGCCAATGCCAGTGTTTTCGAGCCTGCGCCGGTAAATGTAAAACCGAGCATCTCCAACTTTTTGGCTACAAGCCACTCGCTATGATTAACTCCCGGAAGGCCTTCACACCAGTTAAAAACAATATGCTCAAGGGGGTGAAAAACTGCCAGCGGTGTCGTAATATCATCATCTTCTATGGAAACAAGAACAGTAGGATGACCTACATCAATCAAGGCATTGCCTAATTGCGTGGAAAGACTTATCACCTCTTTTTTCTCCTCTTTTTTCCAATTCGAATCAATATTGTATAATAATATTACCGGAATATTTCCGGGTTTGATATCCGCCGGCACCCTTCACCTCCTCGAATTAAATTTTTCTTTAATCCCCTTATATCTGCGGCTTTTTTGATTCAAGTTCAAGTTGTGTTAAGAATCAATGCCGCTATGAAGAAATAGGTGAGCAATCCGATAATATCCATAACCGAAGCAATGAGGGGATTGCTGGCCACGGCGGGATCGATATGAAAACGCTGTAGAACCAAAGGAAGAATGATACCCAATAAGCTGGAAATAATCACGATGGTGATCATGGAAAGAGACACGATTAAGGCAATTTGAGCTCCGCCTTTGAAAAAGCCGAGAAGCCAGCTGGCCAGACCCATCGTCAATCCCAGAAGAATACCGATGCCGATTTCTCTGAGAAACGCCCATATCCAATGTCCCTCGCGAATATCCCCCGTGGCCAGAGCTCTAATCATCAGGGTAGCGGACTGGTTACCCGTATTGCCGCCGGTTCCAATCAGCAGAGGAATAAAAAAGGCCAGGGCGATTGCTGACGTTAAAACATCAGTCTGGGACGAGATTATGCCGGTAGTAATCACGCTGATGACCAAAAGAGCCGCCAACCAGATGACCCTTTTGCCATAAAGCGATAATGCTGATGATTCGCGATAGCTTGTCTTGAGCGGGTTCACCGCGGCGGATTTCTGAAAATCTTCCGTCACTTCTTCTTCGGCCACGTCGAATAAGTCGTCAATAGTTATTATACCCAGGAGAATACCGTTGGCATCAACAACGGGCAGGGCCACAACATCGTAACGCTTGATTAACGGTACCGCCTTTTCCCGGTCTGCAAAAGCGGATACACTGATCACGGAGGCATCCATAATCTGTTCGATACGCTCGCCTGTTTTGGCAAGAATTAGCCTTCTGAGGCTGAGAACCCCAATAAGGTGCCATTGCTGATCGGTAACGTAAATAAGATTGGTTGTTTCGCTGTCCAAACCCTTAAAACGAATATGGGCGAGGGCTTCCTCAACCGTCCATTCGGGGCGGATAGCAACATAATCGGGCGTCATGAGACGCCCGACACTTTCTTCAGGATAGCCGAGCAGCTGCAGGGCTTCTTTTCTATCCTCGGCAGACAAAAGGTTGAGCATTTTCTGGATTGCCTGGCCGGGGAGTTCCTCAAGAAATTCCGTCCGATCGTCAGGGGGCATACCCGCCAGGATTACACGCGTTTCGTCAATAGTGATAGACTTAAGAACGTCTTGCTTTCGTTTGGCATCAAGATATGAAAATACCTCGGACAACATGCTTTTGGGCAACAGCCGCAAAACAACGATGCGTTTCGAATCATCTATCTCTTCAAGTAAGTCGGAAATATCCGGAGCGGGAATCTCCAGGAGCAGTTCCCGTAATTCCAGCCAATTCTGCTCATCGAGCAGTTCTCTTATTTCCGGTAAAAACAGTTTAAGCAATTGCATGGTTGTTACCCATAGCTTTGCACATTATCCTTGCGTGTAAAGACATCACCGCTTACCAGAAACAGAACATTTTATTATTCTAGATTCTTCTTCCAAAGGCATCGTACGTTTATTTCACTTTTATTGTATTGCCTTTATCTCTGGCTTCAATTAACTTGCTTTATCGGCATTATAAAGATAATTTTTGATTTGTCCATTCTTGTTTTTTCAAGAAAGATCATTTTACTTATATTTCACAGCACCTTTGTTTTCGTTTTCGAAATAACACAATTGCACCTGCTTCAACCACGGGAATAATTGTTTTATGCCTTTCCTTGAGCTGAATGGTCAGAGGTTAAAGTATATGAGTGGGTGAGCAGGTAACAATCACGGCGTCAAAAGTTACCTTCTTCCGCCGGATCATTAGGTAGTGCATATCAGGCAAAAAAAATAATATTAAAATTTATTTTCGATTTTTTCCAACGCTATTATTTGATGCCCAGAATTTTATGCAACTGTAGACCCAGCCGCCACTGCGGATGAGCAAGAACATATTCCAAAGTCTTTCTGGCAGTCTCCTTATAATCAGGACTATCCAACGGTTGTAAAAAGAAATACTTAAAATCAAGATCTATGTATTCCTCCGGTTCTGCCCCCGGCTGCGGATAAACAAGCTTCAATTCATGTCCGCAATCTTGCACCAGTTCAGCGCCTGCTTTAGGACTAACACAAATCCAGTCAATTCCCGGCGGTGCTACGATGGTGCCATTGGTCTCCACAGCAATTTCAAAACTTTCTTTGTGCAGAGCCGCAATTAACTTCTCATCTAGTTGAAGTAAAGGCTCCCCTCCGGTACACACAACAAAAGGATGAGCGAATTTATCATTTTTTCCCGTCCATAACTGCACTATTTTCTCAGCAAGGTCAGCGGCATTTTCATAAACTCCTCCTTCGCTACCGTCGATTCCTGCAAAATTAGTATCACAGAATTTGCAAATTGTTTTTTGACGATCAGCTTCTTTGCCCGACCACAAATTGCAGGCGGCAAAACGGCAAAATACCGCCGGACGACCGCTGTGATAGCCTTCCCCCTGAAGCGAGTAAAATATTTCCTTGACTCGATAGCTCAATCTTCATCTCCTGTATGGAATCGGATCGTTCATCCCGGCATCCCGAAATCCTTTCAATCGTAAAAGGCAGGAGTCGCAATGTCCGCATGCTTCACCTTGCTCCGTTGGATCATAGCAACTGTGCGTAAGAGAATAATCAACGCCTAATCCTACACCTTTATGGATAATCTGCGCTTTACTCATTGCAATGAGGGGCGTGTGAATAATAATTTTTTGTTTACCTGAAACTGCCGCTTTGGTGGCAAGGTTAGCCATTTTTTCGTACGCGGTAATATATTCGGGACGACAATCGGGATAACCGCTGTAGTCCATCGCATTCACGCCGATGAAAATATCGTTTGCGCCGATAACTTCCGCCCAAGCCAGGGCGTACGATAGAAAGATGGTATTGCGCGCCGGAACATAAGTTATCGGAATATTTTTTTCTGTTTTTTCCATCTTGCGGTTTTTCGGTACGGCAATATCACTGGTTAACGCCGAACCACCGATCACGCGTAGATCAATATCCACAGTCAAATGATTTGCTACCTTAAAATGCCGAACAATGCTCATAGCCGCAGCTAGTTCCACCTGATGACGCTGCCCATAGCGAAAGCTTAAAGCGTAAATCTCATATCCATGATTTTTCGCAATCGCCAGCGTTGTAGCGGAATCGATGCCACCACTGAGTAAAATAACGGCTTTTCTGTCAGGCAGGTCTTTATTCTTTATCATACTTAAGTTATTTATCAGCTTTTTAAAAAAAGCGCACAGCTATTTAGATTCTGGATATTCCAAGACGAAAAAGCTTTTGTGTGTTACGGGCAGCGCTTTGTGCTACATCTTCCCAGGGCATGCCCTTGATTTCCGCTATTTTTTTTGCCGTGTGGATTATAAAGGAAGGCTCGTTTCTTTCGCCCCGATGCGGAATAGGCGCCAGATAAGGACAGTCTGTTTCTAAGAGCAAGAAATCCAGCGGCGTATGTTGGACGACATCACGCATTTTTTTTGCTTTATCAAAGGTAAC
>Ga0154766_114_pt10 | contig 42370 bp, 37 predicted proteins | sample Rifle2008BG16ft_FD_105774 | JGI IMG/M metagenome (GOLD analysis project Ga0154766, IMG submission 105774) | Deltaproteobacteria bacterium RBG_16_44_11
CCTTATACTAAGAAGCAAATCTTCGGGACGGTATGGCTTGTTCAGAAATCCTGCTGCCCCTGCTTGAATTAAATCTTCTATTTGCTGGGAAGTGGAATAGCCGCTGGTCATTATAACTTTAGCCCGGTAATTTATTATCAGCAAATCAGAAAGGCATTTTTTCCCGCCTTTGCCGGGCATATTTAAGTCAAGAAGAACCAGTTTAATTTTATTTTTTTGAGAAGAATAAACCTCTAAAGCCTGTTCGGCGCTGTCCGCTGTTAGTACTTTATAACCATAAGAACTTAACGTTTCTTTAACTGTTTCTAAAATACTGTTTTCATCGTCAACTACAAGTAATTTTTCCTTACCACGTGGTATTTTCAAAGGCCGTTCAGCGATTTTTTGCGGCATTATCTGAGAAGATGCAGCCGGCAATGTAATTGTAAAAGTAGTCCCGTTGTTAAGTTCGCTGTCACAGAAAATAAAGCCATTATGACTTTCTACAATACCATGAACAACGGAAAGGCCAAGCCCGGTGCCTTTCCCCGCTTCCTTAGTGGTAAAAAATGGCTCAAAGATGTGCTGCATTAAATCTTTTTCCATACCGCAGCCCGTATCGGAAACGGACATCTGAACATAATTACCTGCGGGAACATTTGAACCGGAAATAGAAGTGTTTTCCTCTAAAATAAGGTTATTTGTGCTTATGGTTATATTTCCGTTATCACCCAAGGCGTCGCGCGCGTTAATGACCAGATTCATGACAATTTGCCCTATCTGGTTGGAATCGGCGGTGATGGGTAAAATATTCTCAACCAGATTTGTTTGGACATTAATCATTTTGGAGATGGATTTTGTAAATAGATTATACATATTTTTGATTTCTTCGTTGATATTGACAACTTTAGATGAAGAATCAGCTTTTCTACCAAAAAGAAGCAATTGTCCGACCAACTCTCTGGAGCGAAGGATTAGTTCTCGGATGTTTTTAAGATAGGACATTTCTGCGTCACTAGAAGCTCTTCCGGAAATCATTATCTGGTTGTAACCCATAATGGCCTGAATAATGTTGTTGAAATCGTGGGCGACGCCGCCGGTGAGGGTGCCCATTGCCTCCATTTTAGAAGCTTGTAGAAGTTGCGCTTCCATACTGCGCAATCGGGTAATATCTTTGAGCGTGCCGACAATGCCGATGACGTTTCCTTCCGCGTCTAAGTCCGGAGCGCCGGTAAAAGTTACATAACGCGGCAATCCTTTTTTGTTCAAGAAAATGAAGTTTTTATCTCTTACTGTTAATTTATCGTTTATGATATTTAGAAATACTTCACGAAATACCGCGCGCTCTTCTTCACGTATAAAATCAGAAAGGTGGCTATTGATTATTTCTTCGGTATCGTGGCCTAAAATATCTTCCCAGGACGTATTAACGTAAGAAAGTTTCCCCTCGTTATCCATTTGATAAATAATATCGGGTGAATTGTCGCTTAAATTGCGGAAGCGTTCTTCGCTTTGCTTGATTTTTTTATGAGCCAGAGCATTATTTAAACTGATACCGATTTGTTGGGCGATACCTGTGAGTAAACTCAAATCGCTTTGTGTGACGGATGTTTCAATTTTACTTCTATCAACGGCAATAATACCTTCGGATTTATTTTCGTAAACTATCGGTACGCAAATGAAACCTTTAACATCTATCTCTTTTATAAATTTTGTGCTTCTTTCAGAAAGAAAGTTTTCAATATCTTTAGCGTTATTGATAAGAAATGGTTTTTGGTTATGGTAGGCTAAATAAAAAATGCCTTTAGACTGAGGATTATTAAGACTAAAAGTAATGTTTTTTAAGAGAACTTCTTCATGGGGTGTGTAACCGTAACCTGCTGTATAAATGAGTTTTGTTTTTTCCGGATTGGCGAGCATGATCATACCGCGTCTGAATTGCAGGCGTTTTTGAAGGGCATCCGTTATAAATTTTAAAAGCTCTTGAGGATCTAAAATTCTAGAAGTTGCTTCACCAATTTCTTTCACTAAATTTAATTCGTTATACCTGAGATTGAATTGATTTATTAATTGCTCGGCAACATTTTGCTGATTTACTATTGATTTATTTAAATCTTTATTTGCAAGAAGTTGAGATATTAAAACACTGGTTACTGATATTAAAGAAAAAGTTAGCAGGTAAATAATCCATGATTTAAATGACACAAATAACATTAATATTAATAGAACAATTGCGCCAAATAATAATGAATATCTGCCTACTAATTTCCAGATGATTGCCGGTGTTATTTTCCAGCTTACTATATATCTGCAGAGCGAACTTCCTTTGTGAATGCATTCATTGTGTTCTACTTTTGAGTATTCGTCAGTAAAAAATTTTGCTAAAGCTTCAAACAATCCAATTCTGTTTTCACATTGAAAAGGTTTTTCAGTTACGCCTTTTGCAAGAGTGGTTGTTATTTCAATTTTATTTGACGCAATGTAATTGATCTTCATGGATATGTGTTTGCTTAGAGTAGCGCTTATCTTTCCACACATCCAATAAGCAACGGAAGGTGTAACAAATGCTGCGGCGTATTGTCTTAGTATACTAGAAGATTTTGATTGGACAGAAAAACGTCCTGCTTCGCGAGCAATGCTAGGATTTCCTGTATACTTTGCTAAAAAATCATGAAATCTCTCTATTTGTTTTTGAGTAAACCAGTGTCCCCGATCCGCAATTTCATAAGGGGCAATACTTGAATAATCCAATAATCTGTTAATATCTATATTAGGATATCTTTCTTCTAGTAAATCTATGTATATTTTTAGGACTGTACTGTTATAAAGAGGAACATTTTCCATTTTTATTTTCCATTATTAAATTTCAATAAATTGTCCATGTAAGATAGGTATTCCTCAACGGCGTTGTATGTATCCAAAATCCATAAAGTATAAAGTTTTTCTTCTTGCATATGTTGCGAATGAAGATAATCGGATGGAAAAATAAGTAGTGGAATCTTTTCTTCAGTAAAAAAGCTAGATAAAATATTAACAGTATTTAAAAGTATATCCCATGAAAGTATGTTTTTATCCATAACAATAATTTTGAAACAGTTGAGTAGATCAGATAGATTAAGTCCCATATCCGATTGGTTGACAACAAAAAAAGCTACTTGTTTTTCTTTGTAATACAAGCAGTAAGTTCGGTAATCTCTTTTAAAACCTGCATCAGCAAAAGATTTTTTTATTGAATCTGACGGATACTCTAGACCCAGGGCTCTAGTTAATAAGCCCCCGGATGATGATTTATAAAATTCACTTAATTTATTCAAATCAGTAAAGGTACAATCTTTTAATTGCCAATCATTAGGAAGCAATTCTTTTGATATTATTTTTTTAAAGAGAAAATAAGAAAATGTGTCCAGAGAACTTTTTTTTAGATCGTTCAAATTTCGTGTGAATCTGCCGAAGATGCGGTCAACAACTCTGTTTTCGGGGCGGTAATAGGTCATAACATGAGACATCTCTGCTGATGGTAAACGATTATAAGAACGAATAAATTGATTTATTTGTTTTAAAACAGAATTGCCAGGCAAACGGTTACCCATCCTTCTGGCTGAAAAGTGATGGATTAACCAGGAAGGTTTGTAGGCATGAACCATAGCAATATGTCCGTAAATCCTTCCATTATTTTCATAAATAAAGTGCCTCGCTATATCCGGATTATCTTGATACAATTTTTTATATGTTTCTTTGAAATTCTGACGATAAGAATAAAGGTGCTCATATTTTTCGCCGTAGATAAATCCGGTATCAAAAAAGAATTCCCATAACTCGTCAATAGCTACTGCTGTAGAAAAATTAACATAGCCGTCAGTATATATTCCAAGAATATGATTTAGCCGGGTGCATGATTTAATATCCATGTCGGCAATAGCAAGACCACATTGAACCCTGTTGATTTTTTGATCTTCTTGATTATAAACAACTTGTGCGGAACAATCCATTTTTATAATACCGGCATAAATTATAGATAGATTGGGTATAATCAATCCAGGAATAAGAATTTCTTCTTCTATAGTGTCTCGTAATGATAAGCCCGAAGTGGAAACATCAAATATTTCTCTAATAATATTTTTCTGGAAAATAGGGTGGATAAAATTAATTGTTAAAGATGGAGCTATGCGTTCACGTGAACTACGCACATTTCTTTTAGGGAATAGAGCCATTTGTTTGTTAAGAGGTCGAAAAACTATTTTACCATCGGGTGAATTTATTCCGTTGCGTATTAAACGGCATGGACCGGAATAAAGCTTGACTCCATTTTGTGTCAGATTGATTTCGACAGGATTATTTTCGTCAAATTTATTTATATTTGAATTTACGGATAATTTAATTCCCAAGGCGCTAGGTGTAAAGTCTATCAGCATGCCTTGTGCGTTAAAACCATCCTGAATTAATTCGCAGGAGATATCGTGACAGTAATGACGTCTTGTTTTGCGGGTTTTTAAAACTTGGCTTTTATCGGGCAGGGTTAATTTCAGCAAATTGCCTTCCCTGCTTAATAAACGAACAGGGGATAATATAGCGGTAAGCCCATCATCAATCATTAAATAATCCAGATTATATTCGGTCATGTCCGGTAATTTGTCTTTAGGATCTAAACGGCAGATTAGTTCTTCTTTTACACACGGCTGAGGATAAGCTTTAATTAAGACATGCTTGCCGGTTTGTTGGTGGCGGCAAAGAATAAAAACATAACTGTCGATAAAATTAAGATGATTTAATTTGTTAACCAGCTTTTTTTGATCCCATGGCCGTTCTGTAGTGGTTGAGGAAAGGATTTCTTGGTGCTGAAAAATCCATGGCAGAGAATAATATGGCGTAATGTTCTGAGCAGGAGTAACCGCGATCTTTTGACTTTCTTCCTTCAAAACATTATCTCCTCTATATCAAAAAAAGATAACAAGGTAAGATTAACTGTTTTTACGGTTTACAATCTTAAAATGCATTGAATTATAACAGCTTTTTGGTATTATTGTCAACGAAAAATTTATTTTTTTATAAAATTATTTTTCAGGAATCCTTCAAAAATAAAGAAACGGGTCTTGAAAAATATTGCGCTTGATTATTGCTCTTGTGGTTTTAATACAAATTTGTCATGATAAACAAAAAATTTATGGCAAAGGCCTTTCGGCCGGGGAGGAAATTATGACGGTCAGAATCAAATATTTTCTGGCAATGATCGTTTTTACGAGTTTAACTATATTTATTGGTTGTACCAGCTACGAAAGGCAAGTTGTACCATTCAAAATGCCCGAGAGCAGTCCCAACGCGGTTAATGTTGATGGCGCTATAATTGCCGCCAGAAGTTTTATCAATCCAGCGGAAGCAAAAGAATCCTTTGGTTTTGATATTCGTTCGGCGGGACTTCTTCCCGTGCAAGTGGCTTTTGATAATAAAAGCCAACATCCCCTGGTTATTATTGCTGAGCAAACTTTTCTCATTGATGACGAAAGCAATGTCTGGCCGATATTAGATCAAAGTCTTGCTTATGACCGCCTGTCGAAGAAAACCGAATTGGGCAGAGTAATGCCGGAAGCGGCAAAGGGAGGACTACTACTGGGAGCCGCAGGAGCGGTAATCGGCGCGGCAATCGGCATTGTTACGGGGACAAACGTGGGTGAAGCTGTGGGAAAAGGCGCCGCTATCGGAGCGGCGGCCGGTCTGGTAGGCGGCGGAGCTTACGGTGCCGGACAACATTATGATGATGTGCAAGGTAAAATTAGACATGATTTACAGCAAAGATCACTGCAATACCGGGCGATAAAACCCCATGAATTAGCTTACGGATTCATTTTTTATCCGGGCGAAGCAAAGTCAGCCAAAGTGTTACGCCTGCAAATCAAAGAGACAGATACAGGGAAAATATCGACATTTAATATGAAATTAAAATAGTGGATGGTTGCGCTTTTATGATTTAATGTTTAGACTTATTTTAAGCCAGAAGCAGGAGGCGCTTTTCACCAATAAATGAAAGAAATCATTATCGCTATCAGCGGAATAATTTTATTTCTTATCGGCATGCTTCGACTTTCTTCATCCGTGCAGAGTTTAATAAATATTCGTATAAAACAATACGTCAAATATATCGTGGAAAAACCTGCTTACGGTCTTTTTGCGGGCATAATTTCGACAATATTATTCCAAAGTTCGTCCGCGTCCACGGCGCTTACGATTGGATTAGTGAGCGCGGGACTAATCAGCTTCTCCAATTCACTGGCTATTATCTTAGGCACTGACATCGGTACGACCTTAACCGTGCAATTCGTGATTTGGCGCTTCACGGAAGTATCACCATTTATTATTTCCGCGGGCGGCCTCTTATGGTTAATCGGCAGAGGAAGATGGCAGGTTATAGGGGAGATGATTTTTTATTTTGGCCTGATATTTTTTGGTTTGGAACTCGTGAGTCAAGCTGTAACTCCTCTTAAAAATTCACCGGCACTTTTACAGCTATTAACACAGGTCCAAAATCCCTTTATTGGTATATTGATCGGGATTGTTGTCACCGCCTTTGTTCATGCTGCGGCTATTCCCATCAGCATCATGGTAATTCTGGCGCAGCAGAATTTGGTATCACTGGAAAATGCTGTTCCTGTAGTAATGGGAGCGAATATTGGCACGACAGTAACCGCGCTTTTGGCCGCGACAGTAGCAACAATAAGCGGTAAAAGAAGCGCGCTTTCGCATTTGATCTTTAAATGTATCGGTATTGGCCTGTGCTTTATTTTTTTACCCTATTTTATTATTATTTTAAAGAGCCTTTCTTCCAGCGTTGCTCAACAAATTGTTTTCGGGCACTTCTTAATAAATCTCGTTATTGTCATTATCTTTATTTTTATACTTCGGCCTTTCTCCTCTGTGATGAAAAAAGTGTTACCCGGAGAAGATGAAACTCTGTCTGTCTTGCCGGAATTTCTTGATCCTGCGGACATATTCAATCCACAAAAAGCGCTGGATGACGTCAAAGAGGAGCTCAAGCGGGAAATAAATTTTGTGCAAAAAATGTTCTTAAAAAGCATTAATATGATTACTTGTTATCAGAAGGGCAGACAAAAAGATATTTCGTATATAAAGATAGTCGTTAATAATTTACGCTCTCAAATAGTTAAATTCCTATGGAAAGTTTCCGCACAACAACTTTCTACTTACCTTTCAAAAAGGATATTTGCTTATACGGCTATGGCGAATGATATCGAAAGTATCGGCAGGCATGTTGTAAGTATTAGCGATTTGGCTGTTCAGAAAGCAGACAAGAAAATCAAATTTAGCCAGTGCGGTGAAAATGAATTGCAGGAGATAATATCACTGGTTGGCCAAAATTTTGAAGACGCTATTTCTCTTATCGAAGCCCCCAACATAGAACAAAAGAATAAGGTAATCTACCGTGAGGAAGAAGTAGATATTAAAGTAAAGGAAGCGCGGGATAATCATCTCGAAAGATTTCATAACCGGCTTTGTGATCCGGAAGCCGGGCCGATTTTTGTTGAAATGCTTATGCATTTGGAGCGTATTTCCGATCTTTGTGACAACATTGCTGAATATAATTGTGATATAATGGAAAAATAATTTCTAAAGAATGCGCATAACCTGATGGTGGTGAGAATATTAAAATATAAAAACGTGTTGCTCTAACCTATAATATCTTCTATAATCAAAATTCAATAGCTCATTTCCGGCTAATAACTTGAATATCCGCTTAGAGGGAGACATTAAAATGGACAAAAGAATAAACGCCTTAAAGTTTGCTTTGGAAAATGAACAAAAAGAGCGCGAATTTTATATAACTAATTCACGAAAAACAAGAAATATGGCCGGTAAAAATATGTTCAAACAAATTGCCGATGAAGAGAAAGAACATTATGAAGTTTTAAAGAAGTTGCATGATAAATGGGAACAACAGAAAAAATGGCCAGCGACACTGCCGCTTAAAGTTAAAAAATCTTTGGCCGGCACTATTTTAAAATCAATGTCAGGTAAAAAGGCGGCACGTATTGCCGGGAACGATAATGATTTAAAAGCCATTCGAACAGCGATTGATTTTGAAGCGAGAGGGGTTGCGCTTTACACAAAGTTGGAAAAGGAAAGCACAGCTCCCAAAGAAAAAGCCTTTTTTAATTTAATTGCCAGTGTCGAGCGGGATCATCTCCTATCCCTGCGTGATACTGAAGAATTCCTGACGGATCCCGCCTCGTGGTATCAAAACATGGAAAAACCTATGTTGGATGGGGCTTGATATCAGATAGTCAATCATTACCGCCGGATAGGTTATTTGTTGCGTCAATTTGTTCCAATTGTGAGTTAATTTCCGTCCAGAGATTATAAGAACGTTCTAATTCTAAATCAATATTTTTCAATTCTATTTGCAGCTCTTTGATTTTCATTGGGTCTTTATGTGTGCGTGGATCGCATAGGGTGAGTTCATGATGGGCCTTTCTTGATTCAAGGGACTTTATTTTTTCTTCGATTGAGATTAATTCATTTTTCCATCTGCTTTTGAGTTTAAATAGTTTGTTTCTTGCCTCTGCTTCGAGTCTTTTTCTCTCTTTGCTTTTGAATACCTGATCTTTCTCCATAATTACCAGCGTGCCGTTCTCTTTGGATGGAAAAATTGTCGGGCCGCGCTTTTCAATGAAATAAGAATAATTGCCCATGTATTGGTTTATCGTTCCATCCTTTAATTCAAAGACCTTGTTGACGAGGCGGTCTAAAAAATAACGGTCGTGAGATACAATGGCTACCGTACCATGGTATTTAATAAGAGCTTCCTGAAAAATATCTTTAGTTTTTAAATCGAGATGGTTTGTCGGTTCATCGAGGATAAGAAAGTTCGTATCGAGAAGCATAATTCTTAATAGAGCAAGGCGCGATTTTTCTCCGCCGGAAAGAACGGAAACTGGCTTGAAAATATCATCTCCCGAAAAGAGAAACGCGCCAAGTAAATTACGTTTCTCCTGATCGGTAGCTTGGGTGGATACGGTATTGACTTCTTCCCAAATTGTTTTGTCATAGTGTAAGTTTTCCGAACTTTCCTGTGAGAAAAAAGCCATTTTGACGTTATCGCCGTATTTTACGTTTCCTGTTGATGGTTTTTCTGAGAAGCTTAGTAATCGGGATACCGTTGATTTACCGGAACCGTTGACGCCGACAAAAGCCGCCTTATCGCCGCGATAGAGAGTAAAATTAAGGTCCGAAAAAACATTGAGTGTGCCGTAACTATGGCCGAGATTTATAGCTTTGACTACTTCTTTGGTGCTTTTTTTACCCTCCGGGAATTTCATTATGACGCTTTTAGCTTTTGCTTCAAGTCTAACTGTCTGGAATTTCTCCAGCATTTTGATTCGGCTTTGAACTTGAGCGGCCTTTGTTGCCTTGTAGCGGAAACGTTCCACGAATGTTTCGATTTTTTTAATTTGCGCCTTTTGCAACTCCAACTCTTTTTTTAAAGCGGCGTTTCTTCTTTCATTTTCTTTAATATAGTAAGAGTAATTGCCCTTATATATATGAATATGGGAGGAAGATAGTTCCGCTATTTGTGAAACTATTTTATCGAGGAAAAAACGGTCGTGGGATATAATAATTATTGTTCCCGGATAGTCTTTGAGATAACTTTCCAGCCATTCCATGCTTTCCGTGTCCAGATGATTGGTCGGTTCATCAAGGAGCATGATATCCGGACGAGATAGTAAAATGGATGTTAGGAGAATTCTCATTTTCCAGCCGCCGGAAAATAAGTCGCAATTTTGTGCGAAGTCGTCTTCGCGAAATCCAAATCCTTTGAGGATTTGCTTAGCTTTGGCCTCAAAAGTGTAGCCATCATGGGCGTTATAGTGTGCTAACGCATCGGAATATTTTTTGGAAAGATGGCTAAAGTCGGGAGTATTGTGTTTTGACTGTGAGATTTGTAGCTCCAGATCATGAATAGTATTTTCCAGTTCGGCAATACCGCTTTTCCTTTTGAGAAAATCAAGCAGGCTGATTGCTTCCAACTCAACTAAATCCTGTGGCAGATAGCCGATTGATATTTGTTTTCTGTTCGGAATATCAATGACGCCGGAATCCAGGTGAATTTGATCCAATATCGCCCGAAAGAGGGTCGTTTTCCCCGTGCCGTTGTCGCCCACAAGACCAATCCGGCTTTTGGGATGAATAATCCAGTTGATATCTTCAAAAAGCTTTTTGTCCAGAAAAGATAAACAGACATTGCGGAAATAGATCACCTGCCACTCCTGTAAAGAAATCAACAGCTTTATAGAGAAAATACATGGAGCTGTCAATTTTTAATATTCCTATAGTAAGAGGCCGGAAAGCGTTATCTCTTTTTTCGAAAGATGATTTTAAGCGGTACCTGATCAAAGCCAAAGGTCTCACGGATTTGATTTACCAAATAGCGCTGGTAGGAAAAGTGGACACCTTTTGTAACGGAAACAAAAAAAACAAAAGAGGGCGGCTTAACATCAACTTGAGTCGCATAATAAATACGCACCTGCTTATTTGCATAACGAGGAAGAGAATTTTTCTGAATAGACTTTTCCACAAGATCATTTAAGGCAGATGTATCAATTCTTTTTGTGTACTGGATATAGATGTCATCAATAAGATCAAAAATCTTAGGCGCTCTTTGCCCCGTTAGGGCAGAAATAAAGATGATGGGAGCAAAATCCATAAACTTTATTTTATCCTTAATATCTTCCACAAACTTTCCTACCGTGGAGTTATCTTTTTCAATTTTATCCCATTTATTTACGACAATAATGCATGCTTTGCCTCTTTCATAGGTAAGGCCGGCGATTTTTGCATCCTGCTCAGTCATTCCTTCCTCCGCGTCAATAAGGACAAGCGCAACATCGCAGCGGTTAATTGATTTAAGAGCCTGGACAACGCTGTATTGCTCCAGAGTCATACTGATTTTATTCTTCCTGCGTATACCCGCAGTGTCGATTAATAAATAATTCTTTCCGTGAACCTTAATGGACATATCAATGGCGTCGCGCGTGGTTCCCGGAGTAGGATTGGCAATAGTTCTTTCCTTGCCGCAAATAAGGTTTATCAGTGATGATTTGCCCACATTAGGCCTGCCGACAATGGCTATTTTTATTTGAGTGTCTTTGTCTTCTTTAGCTTCTTTTAAAGAAGAAAAATCCTGCGTAACAGCCGCCATGAGTTCATCCACACCTAGGCCATGTTGCGCGGAAATTGGATAAAAATGTTCTATACCGAGGCGATAAAAATCGCCTAACAATTCTTCATGCCGTTCGCCATCCACTTTGTTAGCGGTGTAAAAAACATTTTTGCTTTTACCGCGTAATTGTCTGGCAATCTCCATATCCGAGGGTGTAAGACCGCTTTTAGCGTCCATCAGAAAAATGATAGCGTCAGCCTCTTCGATGGCCAGATTCGTTTGTTCGCGCATTTGTATAAGGATTCGTTCTTCAGAGGCGGGTTCGAAACCTCCTGTGTCAATGAGAGTAAAAGCTTTATTGTGCCAGACACAATCCATGTAGTTTCGATCGCGAGTAGCGCCCGGCTCGTCAATGACAATAGCTTTTTGGCGGCCGACGATCCTATTGAATAATGTTGATTTACCGACATTTGGTCTGCCGACAATGGCAATTAGCGGTTTTGGTTGCATTTAATTATACATTCCCTGAATATTTTGCGTTTGTCTTTCCGGTAAGAGCAGAACAATATCCATAAAACGCCACAGTAAGCTTCCGGAGCTATACACGTCAGATTTAGCGTTTCAGCAATCCAAACTCCTGCAACATTCTCTCCGAACTTGTCCAGTCCTTTTTCACACGCACAAACAATTCTAAAAATATTTTTGCGTCGAAAAATTTTTCCATCTGTAACCTGGCCTGTGTGCCGATACTTTTGAGCATTGCGCCTTTTTTCCCGATGAGAATTGCCTTTTGCGCTTCTCTCTCTACAGTAATTGTGGCACTGATGCGAATTAAATTTTTATTTTCATCTTCTTTAAACACGTCAACCGTCACGGCCGAAGCGTAGGGGACTTCCTGTTGGGTTAAAAGAAGAATCTGTTCACGGATAAATTCTCCCGCGATAAAACGTTCGGTGGCGTCGGTCATAATATCGTTGGGAAAGAGTTGCGGACCTTCGGGGATCGCTTCTTTAAGGCTGGACAACAACTCATCAATCCCGTCGCCTTTTAACGCGCAGATTGGAAAAATTCCGGCGAAGTCATAAAGCTTGCGGAACTGATCGATCAACGGTAGCAGAGATGGTTTTTCGATCCGATCAATTTTGTTGATGGCCAGAAACACCGGCGACTTGGCCCCTGCCAGCGCTTCAATCAAAAAAAGATCGTGCGGTCCGATGTTGGTGTCGGCCTCTACCATCATTAGCAGCACATCGGCATCGCCGATAGTGTCCTGCGCCGTCTGTACCATGGCGCGGTTCAGCGCTGTTTTTGGCCTATGCATGCCGGGAGTATCCAGAAATATAATCTGGGCATCCGGGTAATTTTTAATACCGGTGATTTTGTTCCGTGTTGTTTGCGGTTTATTAGTAATGATGGAAATATTTTCACCGACAATAGCGTTGAATAGTGTTGATTTACCTGTGTTTGGGCGGCCAATAATACCGATAAATCCTGATTTAAACAATTTTTCTGCTCCTTAATGAAAACCTGCTTACACCATTAATGAAATATTTGAGCGGATAAGGATTCCTGTATCATCCGCCAAAGAAATCACACCGCGTTCTTGATTGGCAAATGATTCTATAACTATTTTTGTTTTGGGATAAAGTTTTTTAATGGCGGCTACGTTCCTATTATTAAAGCCGCGAAAATTAGCAACATCATAGCTGGAAAGGTTAAAGCGAATTTTTCGCGTGCCTTTTGGAATTTCATCTAAAAGCTTAAGGGCGTGCCTAAAATAAATTGAAGAACGGACAAGACTGCCGAAAGAAGGATGGATTGGCCCGGCCAATACTGCGCCATTTTTTTTCATTTCATCACTGAGGTGCAGTCCAAATCTGATGATGCGGATGCCTGCCGCGGATAATTTATCCAACGCCAGAGAGCATAACTCTATCGCTTCGGATAGCTCTAAGGGTATATATTTACCTTGGCGATATTCATCCGCAAGAACAGTATTATTCAAAACAAGAACAGGATGAATTCTCGCCATATCAGGTTTGAGTTCAATCGTCTTTTCGATCGAATAAAGAAATCCCTCTTTTGTATCCTTGGGTAAACCCGCCATCAAATGTAAAGAGGTATGAAAGGAGTAATCCTTCAAAAGACGCAGGGCCTTTACGATAGCGATGGAGTCGTGGCCCCTTTGCGCGTATTGCAGTACTTCGTCAACGAATGATTGCGCGCCTATTTCGACGGTAGTAACACCGCTATTTTTAAGCAGGGTTAAAATTTCTTCGGTGATATAATCCGGCCGCGTGGAGATTCTGATGGAGTGTACAATTCCCGCCGAAATATAGGTGTTTGCCCAGGAAAGAAGCTCTTTTTGACAAGAAGGCTGGAGTCCTGTGAAATTTCCACCGTAAAAAGCAATTTCTACTTTCTTTGTCTTGTCTTTATTTGAGTTAAGATAAGAGTCTACTTCCGCGTCAAAAATATTTTTTTTAAGTTCTGCATGAAAATATCCGGAGGCAATCTTTTGATTGCAAAAAATGCATCGATGCGGACAACCGCTGTGCATAATAAAAATAGGGATAATTATGCTTTTATTATCATTAATTTTCATCTTGCAATATTTCCCAGGCTTTTTTCGCCGCTTGTTTTTCGGCCTCTTTCTTATTTTTCCCTTTACCGGTTTGCGTTGTTTTGCCGGCAATACTTACTTCAACTTCAAAAATTATTGAGTGCTCGGGTCCATGAGAAGAAGTGAGAGTATAAACGGGAGGTGTTTTATATCTTTTCTGGCAAAACTCTTGCAGAGCGGTCTTATAATCAAAATATTGATAATGTGAAGTAGCATCTTTTAAAAAAGGCTCAATTAATATTTTTACAATACTATTAACTTTTTCAAAATTAGAATCACGGTATATAGCAGCGATAATCGCTTCCAAAGTGTTGGCTAAAAGAGAATCTTTGGCCCGGCCGCCGGATTTTTCTTCACCATGACCAAGCAATAAACAGTTCCCAATCTGCAAATTCTGCGCGAGTATGGCTAAGCGTTTTACATTAACCAGGGAGGCGCGAATTTTGGATAGAGCACCTTCAGAAAAATCGGTGTATTTTTTAGTCAGCAGGTCGCTAACGCAAAGTCCTAAAACTGCATCGCCTAAAAACTCGAATCTTTCATTATCGGATGCGGACAGATGCGGATTTTCGTTGACATATGAACGATGAGTAAGGGCTAAGGAAAGAAGAGAGATGTCGCGAAAACGATAATTGAGCCTTTTTCCCAAAGCTTTCAGAATATTCAGCCTTTCTTTATCCAGTGACAATTTTGCCATAAAGTTTTCCATTTTCAAGTTTATTTGCGCAAACCTTGACAATTGTATTGGCGCGAGAGAATTCGTTTATTTCCAGTAAAATAGGCAAGTAATTTTGAGAAAATCCTTTCATCAAACCAGTTTTATTATCTTTTGCTTTTTCCACGAGAACATCAATATTTTTTCCTAAAAAGCGGGAAGCAAATTGCCCCTTTTTTTCAGCGCCTAAATCCCGGAGAATTGCGGCGCGTTCCTTTTTTATCTTTTGGGGTACTTTAGGATGGAGCTTTTCTGCCGCGGTGCCGGGCCTCTCGGAATAGGGAAAAACGTGAAAATAGGAAAAAGGCAAGTCATGCAGCAACCGATAAGTGTTGTTAAATTCAACATCTCCTTCGCCGGGAAACCCGACCATTACATCAACACCGATGGAAATATTTTTTATGGAGGCAGTTATTTTTTTAATTTGTTCGCGGTAAAAGGCAACGTTATAATTGCGTTTCATTAATCCGAGGATTTTATCATCACCACTTTGCAGGGGAATGTGTAAATGCGGGCAAAGGTTATCTCTTTTGATAAAAAGATGCAATAAGTCATCTGTGATTTCACGAGGCTCGATTGAGCTTAAACGAAATCTCATCTCCGGTCGAGAAGAAATTATTTGTTTTAAAATAGCGGTAAGATTCGTAGGGGGATTAAGATCGTAGCCGTAAACGCCTAAATGAATGCCGGTAAGAACAATTTCCCGGTAACCTTTTTCTGCAAATTTTTTAACTGTCGCCAATAGATTATCCGGTGGCAGACTGCGGCTTTTCCCGCGGGCAAAGGGGACGATACAATAGCTGCAAAAGGAATTACACCCGTCTTGGATTTTTAAAAAAGCGCGGGTACGGCCGGAAAACTCAGAAAGCGGCATATCACAGAAATATCGTTGCGATAAAATATTATCGGCAAGCACGAAAGGAGAATCATTATTTCTATTCTGCAGCAGTTCAGGGATGGTGTTTTTTTGACTATTGCCCACGACCATATTAACACCGTCAATATCAGCTATAGCAGCAGAGGCAATTTGGGCATAGCAGCCGGTGACGATGATTTTTGCCTTGGGGTTAGCTCTTTTGGCGCGGCGTATCAATTGGCGGGATTGGAAATCAGAAAAAGCTGTTACCGTGCAGGTGTTGATTATATAAATATCGGCAAAAGAATTGAAGGAAACCGATAAGAATCCTTTTTTGCGCAAATCCTCAGCCAGCGCTGCCGTTTCGCATTGATTGACTTTACATCCTAAAGTAACAAGGCCTACTTTTACTTTATTATTCTTGCTCAAAGAGCACCTCGATATTACTTGATAGTGTAACTTTTGATAAGATTTGAACATCACGATAATTCAAATTGACAATTAGGGGAAATCTAGTCGTCACGCCTAGGTTTGTCAAGGTTAAATAATGATAGATTTCATAGTAAAAATAGGATAATAAAGGTAAAAACGAGGAAGGAGTTTATAAAATGGATGCGATTACCGGATTTATTACCGAGCACCCGTCGGTGCTGATAATGGTTATAGTTTTTTTTCTCATATTATTTCTATATTTTATCTTTAAAAGGTTAGTCAAATTCATTCTTGTAGCATTGGTAATTTTGCTGTTAGTCGGAGGTTATTTCTTTATAAAAGATCCGAATAATTTTAAAAAATCAATTGACACGGTAAATGCCGGCATCGATGAGCTAGTGGATAAAAGTAAAAATTTTTACAAGGATATAAAAGAATTATTTGAAAAGGGTAAAGAAGTTCCCGGTAACCTAAATGAAATGCTTAAAGATTCCAAAGAAAAAGCTGGAAAATAATATTATCATTTTCATAATTCCATAAAATGCCGAAATCATCTCAAACAGTCGTCTGGCGCGTTTTTTTCTTATTGGTAATTTTAATCGCGTTATTCACGTTTATTTTATGGAAACCCAAACCCTGTCAAAACGAGATTACGTACCGCATCGGTCATGTGGATGAAAGGTTCGGACTAACCCATGAGGAATTCACGATTGCGGTCAAGCTTGCCGCCCAAATGTGGGGAGAACCTCTATATCGCCAGCTTTTTCGCGAAGATAATAATGGTATAATCGAGATTAATCTAGTTTACGACTACCGCCAGGAAGCAAGCGACCGGCTTAAAAAACTCAATTATAAAATCGAACGATCCCAGGAGTCCTATGAAGAATTGAAGACACGTCTGGAAGATTTAAGGGCCGAATATAATCAGAAAAAAATGACGTTGACCGGAGATTTTAATGCGTACAACGTTCGTGTAAACGCCTTTAATGCTAATAACGAATTCTGGCGGCGGCGCGGCGGAGTTGACGAAAAAAATCACAATAAGTTAATGAAGGAAAAAGAAGAACTAAATTCTGTGCGCGATAATTTGCAAGGCCGCCAGGAAGAAATGAAACAAATAGCTGATACGATTAACAGCATAGTTGTTGTAATAAATGAAATCGCCGCAAATCATAATCTCGATTTAGTCGAACACAAAAATACCGGGGATACACTTGGTTCAGAATTTTGTGAAGGATTATACGAATATAAAAACGGCAAGCAATCAATTACTATCTATCAGTATGATAATGAATATCGGCTGGTGCGCGTACTTGCTCATGAATTGGGACACGCGTTGGGATTGAAGCACAGCGAAGATAAAAAGGCCGTTATGAACAGGCTGCTGCAATCGGATATCATCGAGCTTTCCCCCGATGATGTTGTCGCCCTAAAATCGCGTTGTGAGAATCAGTAACAGGAAGAAAGATGCTTACAGCAGATTGATTTCCATGGCGTGGACGGGGCAGGCGGAAACGCAGAGTTCACAACCGTTACATTTTTCGGGATCAAAAATAACTTCGTAGGTTTGTAATTCAAAAGACAATGCTCCCGTGGGGCAAAACGCTGTGCAGGCGCCGCAGTGTACGCATTTATCGTGATTCTGGCTTACGCTTTTAGATAGCGGCTCAACCTTGAGGCCCATTTCTTTTAAAAAATGAATACCGCGGTCAAAATTGTCTTTGGAGCCGCTTAATTCCAGAACAATAACCCCCTCGCGGCGGGGGAATATTCTCGCTTTCAGGATGTTGAAAACAAGGTCATATTGTTTTACGAGCTGATAAATTACCGGCTGCTGAACAATATCTGGAGTATAACGAATGACTATTTTTTTTGAATACATAGTAACATTAATAACTAAAAAGTTGCAGGGATGTTAAGTTATGGAAAGAATATTGTCAAGTTTAATTATGCATTTGCCCGAGTGGTCAATCTATCTTCAGAAGTCTTTGCCATTCTAAATGAGGAAAAGTTTTATGCAGGGAATGATCATCGTCCACGAAATGGTGTTCGAGGTTGATAAAAGATTTTAAAGCAATGTCTTTTACAAGGTAAGGATCAACGATATTATCGCTTGTTCCATGATAAAGAATAACCGGTATATGTAACTGCTTGGAAGTGTAGGGGTTGAATTCGAGAAGATGTAAGGCGGGCGCAAGCAAAATCATTTTTTTCACATGGCTTTCGTTTTCCATAGTGTAATTTGCGGCCATTAATCCACCATAGCTCGATCCCACGATAATAAGAGCGGTCTTTCCGGTAAGAACTTTGACAAGTTTATGCATGCGCGAGGAAAAATCACCCGTAAAATCTTCAATAATCATCCGGGGATATTCTTGATGGAAAAATTGTCCTTTGGTGCCTTGCGCTGTGCTTTCCAAACCGTGAATAAAGACCAGCGTATTTTCCATTTGCCCTTTCTTTAAAAATTATTTAAATGTAAAATTATTTTGTATAATTTTACATTGCCTCGATTATGACAGTGTGTTATTCATTGCGCAAGAGGAGATTTTACTATGGCGTTAGTATTACCTTTTAAGGCGATCCGTCCATTGAAGAAATTTGTGTCTCAGGTCGCGGCTTTGCCTTATGATGTTATGACCAAAGAAGAGGCTCAAGAAGAGGTTAGGGGAAATTCTTTGAGTTTTATGCATGTGGAGAAATCGGAAATTGATGTACCGGAAGAAACAAAAAGCGATGATCCTCTGATTTATGAGATGGCCAAACGAAATTTTAATAAAATGCGGGAAGAGGGGATACTCAGGCAGGATGCGTCACCTTGTTTTTATATATATCGACAGCAGATTAATGGCCAAACGCAAACAGGAGTCGTCGGATTGATTAGTGCTAAAGAATACGAAACGGGGAAAACAAAGAAACATGAATTGACCAGACAAGACAAAGAAGAAGACCGTATTCGTCATATTGAATCAGTTCAGGCGCAAACCGGTCCGGTGTTTATAACTTATCCGTATCAGAACGCAATAAATAAAATTGTTGAAAATGTTGTTAAACAGAATCCCGAATATAAGTTTACGGCGGATGATGGAGTAACTCATACAGTATGGGTTATTTCTGATGCAGGAAAAATTAACGAAATTAAAAAAGAATTTCTGCAAGTTGGTTTTCTTTACATCGCAGACGGCCATCACCGTGCCGCTGCAGTTTCTGAGGTTGCACGAAGAAGGCGAGATAAAAATAATGATCAGGAAAGTGAAATAAAGGAATATAATTTTATCATGGTGGTTCTCTTTCCACACAATCAGTTAAAAGTAATGGATTACAATCGCGCCGTAAAAGGCTTGAATGATTTAAGTTTGGATAATTATTTAAAAAAAATAAGCGAAAAGTTTACAATCAATGAAAACTTTAAAGCGAAATCTCCGCAAAAACTTCATGATTTCGGCATGTATTTAAATGGAAAGTGGTATAAGCTAACGGCTAAAAAAGGAATTTATGATGAAAATGACCCGGTAGCCAGTCTGGACGCGGCGATATTGCAAGAGAGTCTGTTGGCTCCGGTTTTAGATATTAAAGATCCGCGCACGGATAATCGTATTAAATTTATAGGCGGTATTCGAGGAATGGCCGAACTGGAAAAGCTGGTGGATAAAGACGGATTTGCCGTCGCCTTTTCACTTTATCCCACATCGGTTGAGCAGATAATGAAAGTTGCAGATGCGGGAGCGATAATGCCGCCGAAATCCACATGGTTCGAACCGAAATTACGCAGCGGCATATTTATCCACGATCTGAGCTAAGCAATTCAATACCAAAATCATGGAAGAAGAAACTCTTGACGAAATCCTTAACGGCCGGTTACGCGTTTTTCAGAAGAAAAAGGGGTATCGGTTTTCACTGGATTCTATTTTACTTGCGCATTTTATTTCCTTAAAACCGCGGGCAAGAGCCGTTGAATTGGGATGCGGTAGCGGTATTATCCTGCTTATTTTAGCAAAGCATTTCCCCCATGTTGATTTCAGCGGTTTAGAAATACAGGAAGAACTGGCAAATATGGCGCGAAAGAATATCAAAATCAATTCTTTGGACGGCATGGTTAAAATATTTACCGGTGACGCAAAAACAGCGCTAGATATTTTTAAAGCACGTTCGTTTGACGCGGTCATATTTAATCCGCCTTACCGGAAAATAAGTTCCGGAAGAATAAATCCGATACTTGAAAAAGCGGTTGCCCGTCATGAGATCAGGGGCTCATTGAAAGTTTTTATAAGTGCAGCAAAAGATTTACTAAAACCAGCAGGGAAAGTATTTACTGTTTATCCGGCGAAAAGATTAATTGAACTTGTGAGTCTGTTTCGTGAAAATGCAATAGAACCAAAAAGGATCAAGTTGGTGTTTTCTGATCGTTTTTCCGATGCGGCATTTGTTCTGGTCGAAGGAAGGTTGGATGGGCGAGAAGAGTTAGAAATCGAATCACCGCTTTTTATTTATCGAGAAGACAAAACATATACCAAGGAAATGGATATCGTTTTCAGCGAGCTTGCTCGTTTTCCCTTTGGCGGCGGCGATTGATTTCTTCTTGCATGACCCGCTTAAATATGACCGCCAATTCGCGGTCGGCAAGTTTTGCCGTGCAATCCGCGATCATTTTTTTGTCTCTCTCCTTCAAAAACAGTTCCTTTGTTAAGGATATATTATCTTCTGCTTTTGTTTGAGCCAGTTTATGGCCGACTAAGAAACGAATATCTTTTACAACATCTTTCCCGGCAAGTTGATTTAGCTTTTGGCGAATTTCTTCTTTCATGAAATGAAGTTGTTGTACCCAGACCGAAGAGATTGTTTTTACAAATAAAATTCCATTTCTTACGGCATCAGCCTTGGTATGCATTATTATTTGAGGGCCTACGACTTTCGGCCAAAGCTGTAGCAGGGCGTTTTCTTCAATTTTAGAAGCCAGGCCTCTTTTTTTTAAAAGAGATAGCAGGATTTCGGATATGTGATGCAAGCGTATTTTGTAGTTCTTTTTGCGCATGTATTTTTTTGGCATAAATTTGATGATTGGTCAAGGAAATGAAAAATGAAGACAGGTGTTAGACGGGGAGTATATATTAAAAAATCATATTCATGAAATCTTATTTGTTATTCACTGGGAGATTTTGCCGAGGTTTCTATTTTATCCATAATTTTACGAAGCTGGCTGGCGATATCGTGAATTGTGAAGGGTTTTTGAATAAAACCGACACAGCCGCGCTTAATAATTTTACTGGCCTGGCCGTTCAGACTATAACCGCTGGAAAGCAAAACTTTAACTTCAGGGTTGATTTTTTTAAGTTCATCAAAGACTTCTCCGCCGCCCATTTCCGGCATAACCATATCCAGGATGACCAAATCGATCTTTTCAGGCGAGAGTTTATATTTTTCTATCGCTTTCGGACCATCTTCGGCGGTGAGTATTGTGTATCCCAAGGTATTTAAAATTTCACGGCCTACATTCAATATCATAGGTTCATCGTCAATGAAAAGAATTGTTTCCGCTCCTTTGGGAAGAAATTCATTTTTATTAGCTAGTTTGTCTTTTTTCCGTGTATCTTTTTTCGCGGAGGCCGGAAGATAAATATTGAAAGTGGTGCCTTGACCTTTCTCGGAGTAAACGTTGATAAAACCGTTGTGGTTTTTGATGATTCCATAGACCGATGCTAATCCTAGTCCGCTACCGCGTCCCATTTCTTTCGTAGTGAAAAAAGGTTCAAAAATTCTTTCTCTTGTTTTTTCATCCATTCCCACGCCGGTATCGGTTACCGAAATTTTTACGTAATGGCCGTTCATGGTAATGTATGGTTTAAAGTGGTTTTCTTCAATAAAGACATTTTTTGTTTCTAAGTAAAGGTTTCCACCTCCGGGCATGGCTTGCCAGGCGTTGACATAGAGATTGAGCAACACTTGCTCTATTTGTCCGTGATCAACATCAACCGGCCAAAGATCGCTTTGAAAGTTGCGATGAATTTTGATTTCTTTTTTTGTGCGGCCGATTGTTTCCGAAGTGTTTTGAATTAAAAGATTCAGATCAACGGTTTTTAATTCATATTTTCCGCCGCGGGCGAAACCAAGCAACTGTTTGGTCAAATCAGCGCCGCTCATAACCAATGTTTCGATGGTTTTCAGGTGCTCAAAATTGGCATTTTGTGGATCCATATTAAGAAGAGCAAGAGAAGCATGTCCCTGAATTCCCATAAGCAGATTGTTAAAATCATGGGCAATACCGCCGGCTAATGTGCCGATGGATTCCATTTTTTGAGCTTGAAAAAGCCGCGCTTCGGTTCTTTTCTGTTTGGTTATATCTCTCATGGAGTTTAGAAGTGCGGGCTGGTCATCCCAATTAATGCTTACACTATTGGTTTCCACCCAATGAGTCATACCTTTTTTATCCGTGGTACGAAAAGTATAATTAACGCTGGTATTTTCTCCTTGCAGACAACTTTCCTGCCTTTCCAGAACCATATCGCGATCTTCGGAAATAACCAGATTAATGAAAGAAAGTAATGACAATTCTTCCAGAGCATAACCTACTATTTTATGAGTCTGAAAATTGGCATATTTTATTTTGCCGTCAATAATAATGAAAATGGCTTCATTGGAGTTTTCGATAAGAAGCCGGTATTTTTCTTCCGATTTACGCAATTCTTCTTCAATTAAACGTCTATCTGTAATCTCTTTGGAGACAATCGCGACAGCGATAATTTCTTTATTATCCGTCGATTTCCTAACCGGACTGAACGTGCGCAAGAAAAAACCGTTATCGCGCGGGCTCTGATGTTCGTCTTGAACTGATTTATTTGTAGAGTAAACTTCTTTAACTTTTTCGGCAAATTGTCTGCTTTGCTCAGCAGAATGGAACTCGTTGTAGGAATGGCCGATAATTTTATCGATGGGTAAATTCAACCTTTTGATATGGTTGCTGTTAATAAAAATATAACAGCATTGCTCATCAACAAGATACAAAGAGTCGGTGGTGGAATCAACGAGATAACGATATTGATTCTCCGTGTTTTCAAACTGAAGAATTTTATGTTCTAATTCTTTTATTTTTTGTTCAAGCTCTTCGCGGGTAAGTTTTGGTTTCATCGTTGGGCCGCATATTTATAATTATTTGACTAAACCAACATTTTCAGTTGGGTGGAATAAATATCATAAATTTTGCTACTAAACAGAATGTGACGAATTAGCTTGATATCCGTGTTGCCGCGGACAAATTCTATACACGTATTCAGTGCCAAGTGGGCGGCTTCATCAAGAGGATACCCATAAATGCCGGTACTTATAGCCGGAAACGAGATGCTTTGCAATCCTTTTTCCCGGGCCAGTTCCAGACTTTTTTTATAAGCGCTCTGCAGAAGTTTCGCTTCTCCTTTTGTGCCATCGCGGTAAATGGGTCCGACCGTGTGGATGACATATTTGGCCTTGAGCTTTCCGCCTGTTGTAATTACAGCTTCACCTGTTGGACAACCGCCGATTTTGCGGCATTGGGCCATAATGGTAGGGCCGCCGGCGCGATGAATGGCGCCGTCAACACCGGCGCCACCAGCTAATCGCTCATTGGCGGCGTTAACAATAGCGTCTGTGGTTTCTCCGGTTATGTCGCCGTAGTCAAGCACGATTATGGTTTCATTGATTTTGACTTACATTGTCGTTTCCCTCAATCATTTTTTCTCCTTCTCCGTAAATCAGCATAGCATAGCTTCGAACATCGAATATCTGATTTCCGGATTCATAACGGCACCAATCTTTGTATAGCGGATACGAAAGTAGCGTTAATATTAAGCGAAAGAACAAACAACTGTAAAGGAAAACTTTTTAGATAAAGAGGGGAAAGCCCTTTTTAGTTGAAAATTAAGCTCTTAAATGCTAGAGACTCTACTCGTTGAAATAAGAGAAAAAAGTTATGATAACCTCGTTAAATAGGAAAAACGAACATCACGATAATATATGTGAAGAATTATTGCGGGAAAGAGCGGTGGTTTTAAGCCGTGCGGGTATGGCTGTAAGTGATGCTATCGAACTCCTGACGCGATTGGATAGGCAAATTAAGGAGAAAACGTCTTTTTTAAAAGTTTTAAACCGCGATGAAAATATACAGAACGTGGAACAAAATATACAAACAATCCGTGAGGAAATTAATTTGATCATCGAGCAATTCAACGCCGCTTGCAGAAAAGCACAACTCCAATATTATTATTTGATTGTTACGCGCGAAGCGCTGGGATTACGACGCCATGATAGAGTTAGCGAAATATACAAAATTCCGGCCGAAAAGGAAAAAATAAGGGTCATTTAATGGATAAACATAAGAAACAACGAATGCGGATGGTGGAGACTCAGTTAAAAACGCGCGATATAACCGACGCCCGTGTATTGAAAGCCATGGAAACTATTCCTCGGCATCTTTTTGTCGATGAAGGGCTAATTGAGCAGGCCTACAATGATAATCCGCTGCCGATTGACGCAAATCAAACTATTTCCCAGCCCTATATTGTTGCCCTCATGACGCAGGCGCTGGAATTAAAACCAACCGAAAGAGTTCTGGAAATCGGCACCGGTTCCGGCTACCAAACAGCAATTTTAGCTTCTTTGGCTTTTCGAGTATTTTCCGTTGAGCGTGTTGCCGCGCTTGCGGCCAAGGCGCGCAAAATTCTTGATCAGCTTAATTATTACAATGTAGCCATAAGGGTTGGCGATGGCTCCTACGGCTGGAAAGAAGAAGCACCATTTGACGCCATTATTACCACGGCCGCGGTGCCGGAGATTCCTGCATACTTAGTAGAACAGCTTGCCGTCGGAGGCAGGCTTATCGTGCCGGTAGGTAAACGCAACGTGCAGGACTTATACAAAATAACCCGTCTTTCAAAAAATCCGCAGGACATAAAAAAAGAAGAATTGGGCGGCTGCCGTTTTGTCAGTTTGATCGGAGAGAGTGGATGGAAAGAATAAAACATCTATCAAGATCAGTTTTTTTTATTCTATTGGCTTTTTTAATAATCGCCTCCTGCTCCGGGGCTCAAATTCAGAAGGAAGAAACAACAGGAGTTTATCATCGGGTGAAAAAAGGGGAAACAGCCTATAGTATTGCCCGTGTTTATAATATTAAATTACGAGATTTGGCGCATGTCAACGACATTCCCGATCCTGCTTTAATCAAGGAAGGAACCGTCTTATTTATTCCCGGAGCCAAACATCTAATCGAAGATGTGATGATCTATGTAAAGGATATGGATGCCAAAGTAAAATCAAGTGGCGTCGATAAATCCGCAGTACCCGCGGAAACGGTCACTGGGGAAAACGGGAAAACTTCAACAAAAGCTCTAAATGAAACTGGAGCAGATAAGAAACCAGAAATAAAAACGGCATTATCGGAAAATATTGAGCCCCAAAAAATTGATTCGCATGAAGAACCTAATCAGGCCGAATCACTGGAAGCGAAATCAACACCCATAGAAAAAATAGAGCCCAAGCCTGCGGAAAAATCGCCAAAAGAAGAAATTCAGTCAGGGGGAAAAATATTTATATGGCCGGTAAACGGCACCGTGAAGACGCGTTTTGGCCGGCAGCCTAATAAAACTTATCACAACTGGATCAAAGTCGTTTCGGCAGCGGGTATTTCGGTAAAGGCGGCGGCAGCCGGCACCGTTATTTTTTCATCTAACTTAAAAGATTATGGGCAGACCATCATTATTCGCCACGAAGATCAGTTTACCACTGTCTACACTCACCTGAAGGAAAGATTTGTAAAAGCGGATCAAGCTGTTAAACAAGGGCAGGCAATTGCTCTGGTTGGAGAAAAAGACGAGTCTGGAGCGGCATACATAAATTTTGAAATACGCATTAATGGCAAAGCGAGTAATCCTTTGTTGTTTCTTCCGTAATTGTAGAATTAATCCGAAGCTTATCGGGATATTCTAAATACCCCTAAATTCCAGCGGCCTTGCCAGAAGTATTTTTAGTGATTATATTTATAGCGCACATTTTTAGATGAGGTAAAAATGGATAATTATTTTGAACAAGGGCCGATACGTCCGCCCAGTGAGGCAACGAGTCTTTTAATCCGTGTGACCAGAAATTGCCCATGGAACAAGTGCGCTTTTTGCCAGACATACCGCGGAACTAAATTTGAGATCAGGAGCGTGGAAGATGTAAAAGGGGATATTCAGACGATGAAGGATTATGCCGATCAAATTATGAAAATCTCGTGGAAATTGGGGGAGGGCGGCCGTGTAAATAGAAGCGTCTTGAAGCAAATTTCCAATCAAAGGTTTCATAACGATTATTTTCAAACAATAGCGGTATGGCTTTACTTTGGCGGCGAAAATGTTTTTTTGCAGGATGCAAATTCATTAATCGCGAAAACTCCCGACCTGGTGGCTATCCTTGATTATTTGAAGGAAAAATTCCCGCAAATTAAAAGAATCACTTCTTACTGCCGTTCACACACGGCGGCAAGAAAGACGGTGAACGAATTTGAACAATTAAAAAACGCCGGACTCTCACGCATCCATGTGGGGATGGAAAGCGGCAGTAATGAAGTTTTGGCTTTGGTTAACAAAGGCGTAACAGCAGATATTCAAATTAAAGCCGGACAAAACATTAAACAAGCAGGCATTGAACTAAGCGAATACTTCATACCGGGATTAGGCGGGGAAAAGTTCACCATTCAGAACGCGTTGGAATCCGCAAAAGTAATTAATGCCGTAAGTCCGGATTTTATTCGTTTACGCACACTGCATGTCGTACCGGGCACAGCTCTCGAAGATTTAGTTAAAAAAGGGGAAATTCAGCCTCTAAGTGATGACGATATTATTCGAGAAATCGGATTATTTATAGAAAATTTGGATGTTTATGGTACTCAGCTGGTTAGCGATCACATTTTGAACCTGCTGGAAGAGCTAGAAGGAAAATTTCCTGAAGATAAGCCAAAAATATTAGCCGTGATTAAAAGATATTTTGAGATGAACAACGAAGAGCGGATGATTTTCCGGTTGGGGCGTCGCAGTGGAGCCTTTAGAAGACTTGATGATCTGGGCGATAAAGAAACTTATTTAAGATTGAAAGCGGTTGTGGAAAGCTACGCTGGCGAGGGACGCAACTTGGACGACGATATGGTTAAAATAATGAATAATTACATTTAGTTAATTAATTATCTCCAACATTTTGAATATTTGAGATATTTTTAAAAAAATCATAGACAATTTCGTTGGTTTAGCGCTTTATTGCCGGTCATCTTATTGTACAATTAGGTATTAGACGTTGACTAAAAATCAAAATGATGATAGTTATATGCCTTTCATAACGGAAAGGCAGGGAAGGGAAAAATGTTCAAGGTAGGTGATTTGGCAGTGTATCCGGCGCAAGGAGTCGGAGTCATTGAAGCTATTGAAAATAGGGAAGTAATGGGTAAAAAGCAGCCCTTTTATATAATGAAAATTATGGGTAATGGCATGAAAATAATGATTCCGACAAATAGCGCTAAGGCCGTAGGCTTGCGTGAGGTTATCTTGGAAAAGGAAATTCCCAAGGTATTCGAAATTTTGCGTAATAAAGATGTAACCATAGATAAACAAACATGGAATAAACGTTACCGGGAGTATCTGGAAAAAATTAAGACCGGTTCTGTTTTTGAAATAGCCAGTGTTTTGCGTGATTTATTTATTTTAAAAAGCGATAAAAATCTTTCTTTCGGTGAAAGGAAAATGATGGATACCGCAAAAAATCTACTGGTCAAAGAAATCTCCGTGGCCACAAACGCGCAAGAAGCCAAGGTCGAAAAAGACCTGCAAATGATTTTCACTGTGCAATAGTAAAATAATATTTTATATAACGCTCTTTGAAAATTTGAAAAAGCAGATGGCCCTTCCTTATCTCAAGTAATACCTGAAAAGGTTACCTCCGTTTTACATTAAATAGAGATTGATGATTAGTGAACAGATTGGGACGAATAGCGTCATAAACATAGTAAATTGAAAGGAGGTGTAAAGGTTGATCATTAGAATTATTTTGATCCTGGCATGTTCTATAAGCGGTTTAGCTATAGCCTTTTATTCAGCAGCGCCAAATTCATCGTATTTGGTTCTTGAATCAATTGGCGGCTTTATTATCGGATTATTAATTGCTTTATTGGTTATTAAAGTTGAAAGAGATATTCGCAAATTATCTTTAAAAATTATTGCCGGCGGCGTAGTAGGAATGATAATCGGCCTATTAATTGCCCTGATATTAGGTTTTGGCTTAAGTCTTGTCAGTCAAATCAGCGAAAATCCGCAGGTGGTTCCCTGGATATACATGTTGTTAACAGGGATATTGGGTTATCTCGGTCTAGTTTTAGGATCGAAAAAAGTGGATGAATTGAATTATCAAGGTGTCAGCTCTAAAAGTGCTCTTGAGCCCCGTCTTCTTGATACGAGCGTAATCATCGACGGAAGGATTGCCGATATTTGTGACAGCGGTTTTATTGAAGGCGAATTGATTGTTCCACGCTTTGTTTTGAATGAGTTGCAGTATGTTGCCGATTCTTCAGATTCCATGAAACGCTCGCGCGGACGCCGCGGGCTCGATATCCTGAACCACATGCAAAAGAGCTCCAACATCAACATCGACATAGTTGAGCAGGATTTCCCCAAAATTAAAGGCGTGGACGGAAAGCTGGTAGCTCTGGCCAAAAAAATCAATGCCAAACTTCTGACCAATGATTATAATTTGAACAAAGTGGCGGAATTGCAGGGTGTAAGGGTTTTGAACATCAATGAACTGGCCAATGCCATGAAGCCGGTCGTTCTGCCGGGCGAGCAGATGACGGTCAAAATCATCCGTGAAGGAAAAGAAGCAGGGCAGGGTGTAGGCTATCTTGATGACGGAACGATGATTATCGTGGATGCCGCACAAAAGCTGGTAAATATGAATGTGGATGTTGTCGTAACCAGTGTTTTGCAGACAACCGCCGGACGCATGATTTTCACGGAATTAAAGGAAGCAGCGGAAAAGAAAAATCATCAGAACACGAAAGCTTCATCAGAGACGGCAAGCTGAAATATTTTCAAAAAGGTTTGAGGCAAATATCGTTTGCAATTATCCCGGCAATAGAGCTATAAAACGCCATATTGCCGGGATGTCTCATCAGAAAAGGCTTGATATTTAAAGCTGCTAAAACTATTTTTGATGAAAAAGCCCGGAAAATAATTTTCCGGGCTTTTTTTTGAGGAATTCTCATATGAGGACGGTAGCAATCATTCCTGCCGGTGGCGCGGGTAAAAGGTTAAATGCTAAGCAAGCTAAACAGTATCTTTTGCTGGATGATACGCCGTTGCTAATCCATACACTCAAAGTTTTTCAAAAAGCTAAAATCATCAATGAAATAGTTTTAGTTTTACCCAAGGACTACGTAGCTTCAGCCAAACAATTAATTAATAATTATGGATTGACAAAAATAACGGCTGTTGTTGCCGGAGGCAAGGAACGTCAGGATTCCGTAAAAAACGGCATTGCGGCCATTAACGGTAAATGTGATGTGGTGGTTATCCATGACGCGGTGCGGCCATTTGTTACTGAAGAATTGATCACAAAGGTTGTTGTTGCCGCGAAACTCACAGGTGCGGCATCTATCGGTGTAAAGGCCAAAGACACCATAAAAGAAACAAAAAAAGATAATTTGGTTGCGGCGACAATACCCCGGCAAAATTTGTGGCTGACGCAAACGCCTCAGGCATTTAAGTTTGAACTTTTGAAAAAAGCATACAAAACTGCCTATGATAAAAAATATTACGGTACCGACGATGCGTCTTTGGTCGAGCGAATTGGGAAAAAAATAAAAATGATTGAAGGCTCGTATGAAAACATTAAAATTACGACTCCGGAAGATATGATAATGGCGGAGGCGCTGATGAAAAAGAAAACAGGAAGCAATCCGCCGGAGCGGATTAGGAGTGGCTTTGGTTACGATAGCCACAAGTTTGCCATGGGCAGAAAACTTATTTTAGGCGGGGTGGTAATTCCATTTTATAAAGGTCTGCAGGGGCATTCCGATGCGGATGCGCTTTTGCACGCTATTTGTGACGCGCTTTTAGGCGCGGCGGGATGCGGCGATATCGGCATGCACTTTTCCGATACCGATCCCGCGTATAAAGATATTTCCAGTGTAATTCTTCTGGAAAGAGTAAAAAAGATAATTGAAGGAAAGGGATTTTCAATTAACAACGTTGATACCACGGTTATTATGGAAATGCCCAAACTCGCGCCTTATGCCGTGAAAATGGTGTCTAATATCGCGCGTACTTTGGATATTCCCGAAACATGTGTGAACATCAAGGCCAAGACAAGCGAGGGTATGGGCTTTATCGGCCGAAATGAAGGTGTGGCCGTGTTTGCGATTGCCACGGGAATAGCAAGATAATGATTAAAAAACCAAGAGTAAGATTCGCACCGTCTCCCACGGGAGAGTTGCATGTCGGCAACGCCCGGACGGCGTTGTTTAACTGGATGTTTGCCCGGCATTCCGGCGGCAAATTTATTTTGCGCATCGAAGATACGGATGAATCGCGCAGTGCTCTTTCTTATCAGATAAATTTGTATGAAGATTTAAAATGGCTGGGGTTGAATTGGGACGAAGGTCCGCATAAACAGAGCGAGCGGTTGGATATATATAAGGAACATCTCCAGAAACTTATAGAAAAAGATCTGGTTTACCCCTGCTACTGCACCGAAGAAGAACTGGAAGATGAACGCCAGGCATTAATTCTCAGCAAACGTATGCCGCGTTACATGGGTAAGTGCAAAAATCTTACGGCAGATGAGAGAAAACAGCGAGAGAACGAGGGCAGAAGTCCTTCATTTCGCTTTAAAGTTCATCCGCAAGTCATTGAATTTGAAGATTTAATTAGAGGGGCAATGAAGTTTGAAGGCGAGGCCATTGGAGATTTCATTATTGTGCGTTCCAACGGCATGCCGGCGTATAATTTTGCCGTGGTTATTGACGACCATCTTATGGCAATTACGAATGTCATCCGAGGTGAAGATCATCTCTCCAACACCGCCCTCCAGATGATGCTCTACAGGGCGTTCGGCTTTGAGCCGCCTGTTTTCGCGCATCATTCTTTGATTTTCGGGAAAGACCGCGCCAAACTAAGCAAACGTCACGGTTCCGTTTCTGTAGGTGAATTCCGCAAACAGGGGATTTTACCGGAAGCGCTGATGAATTATCTGGGGCTGTTAGGAAGTTCTTTTACCGAAGGCCGGGAGATATTATCGCGCGAGGAGATGATTAAGGATTTTTCTCTGGAGCGATCCTCAAAAAGCGGGGCGATATTTGACGAAGAAAAACTCCACTGGCTCAACGCAATTTATATCAGAAATTGTAAAACGGAAGATTTAGTCGCGCGGCTTAAACCGTTTTTAGAGCAGGCAGGTTATAAAACTGACGCTATTAATACAAAGTGGCTCAATGAAGTTATTGAACTTATAAAGACTGAATTGACCACCCTTGCCGAAGTCGGCTCTCACATAGATATATTTTTCGATGATAAATATAAAATGACCACTGAAGCCAAAGAAATATTAGAAAAAGATAGCGCACGCCAGGTCGTAAAGACTTTTGCAGAATATTTAAAAACCAGCGATGATACTCCGCAGAAACTTTACCCTGCGGCAATAAAAGACGTCAAAGAAAAAACAAACGCTAAAGGCAAAGAGCTTTTTATGCCTATTCGTGCCGCACTCACCGGCAAAGTCCATGGCCCGGAGCTGGATAAAGTTTTTGCGATCCTGGGCAAAGATGCCACGCTGAAAAGGCTGAAATATTTTACGGCTTAAATATTTTCGATTAATTTTCAATTAAAAATGTCATTCCCGCGTAAGCGGGAATCTAGGAATTCATTTTAAAATCTTCTTGACAATTGTCACGTCACACATTACACTTTGATCGTGATAAAAACATTTGCCGATAAACATACTGAAGAATTGTTTATTACCGGTAGATCAAAGAAATTTCAGCCGGATATTCTCAGAAGAGCATTGCGGCATCTCGAATATATTGATCTGGCAACATGTCTTGACGATTTGAAAGTGCCTCCCAGCAATCATCTTCATGCGTTAAAAGACGACAGGGCAGGTCAATACGCGATATCAATAAACGATCAGTGGCGGATATGTTTTAAGTTTAGTGCTGGTGATGCATACGATGTCGAAATAACTGATTATCATTAAAGAGGTAAAAATATGAGTATTAAATACAGTGGAAAAAGAAAGGTAAAGCCTACCCATCCGGGGGAAATGCTGCGGGAAGATTTTATACCAGATTATAACCTGAATGTTGCCTGTTTGGCACGGTCTCTCGGTGTTTCGCGTCAAACGGTAAATGAATTACTACGTGAGAATCGTTCCCTAACTCCGCTAATGGCCCTTCGTTTAAGCCGGTTGTTTGGTAATACACCCGAATTTTGGCTCAATGCCCAGCGCGTCTATGATCTTTGGGAAGCGCAGCAATCTCATCAAACTGAAATTAAAAAAATACAACCTCTAAAAGCAGCTTAGTGTATTCTTGTCATTTGTGAGGAATGATTCGGCGCTTTGATTTAGAATTGGTATTAGGAGAGTATTTTTTAATAAAAAGTTGTATCGCGTATCTTGTCAGCGTCCCCATGTAGTGTGGCGCGCGTGAAAGCCAGGCGCCGATAATAAAGACCACATGGGAGAGACCGTAAATCGTTGGGCAACCGATGATGGCGATCATCGGTTCCTTCAACCAGACGGCCAGAAAGCCCAAAGCGGCTACTGCTGGCCAGCCGATAACATAACTAAACCCCATTAAGATCAATCCGGTAATCACCCGCGGTGTCGGACGCTCCCTGAATTCACTTAGGTCCGCCGGATTTTCCATTAATTTGATGATAAGTTTCTTTTTGGAAAGATAATCCGCAGTTTTTCTTCGAATCATAAAAAATTAATACACGAGCTACCATCTTTGTGCAACCGCTTTTGTATAATCAGGAAGCCATTTCTTGACAGGGCAAAAAGCTCATATTATATAGGGTTGCGGCAAAGAAAAGGCGCTTGATCGAGGATACTGTGAAGAAAGAGACTAATGGCTGGGATTTTTTTGATCGCATCTACTGCATCTCCCTGGAGGAGCGTGATGATCGCCGCCAATCCGCGAAGGCTTCGTTTGCAAAAGTGGGGCTGGCCGGAAAAGTTGAATTTATTATTGTCAAAAAACATCCTTCCGATGTTATGCAGGGGATGTATGAATCTCATATGACCTGCCTGCGTAAAGGATTGGAGGCGGGCGCGCAAAATATCGTTGTTTTCGAAGACGATGTTGTTTTTGAGCGGTTTAATCCGGAGCGCTTAAAAAACTGCACCGAATTTCTGGCGCACCATCATGACTGGAAAGTTCTACTTCTGGGGGCATTACTTCGCTCCAGTAAAAAGACTACAAACCCTTGTGTGCAAAAAGTCCGTTACCAGAGCCTGGCGCATGCGTATGCCTTAAACAGACCTTACGCCCAAACACTAGCTTATCAGCCCTGGTGTGGGATTATCAACGACACGCTATTTCGGCCGTTGAAAGATAATATCTATGCTATTTATCCCATGTTCGCGTTTCAAGAAGATTTTGTCTCGGATAATGACAAATATCCCGGCTTAGAGAGATTCCGGCGCTTATTAGGCGGGTTGAAGGGAATCCAAAAGGCAAACGAATTTTATCTGCGGCACAAATTCGGTATTTATGCGGCGCAGGTCATTATTATTTTATTTCTTCTGTTATTTTTCTTTCTTCGATGATTTTTCTGTTCTGTTCAATTAAAAGGTATATTTAACGAAGAAATCAGTCGGAGCGCAACTATCGGCTGTATTGACTTTGTTATAAAATCTTTAATTTCCATAGCCTGAAAACTATGCATGCTCCTAAATGCGATAAAATTATTGATAAAAGAAAAGAGAGCAGTGCTTCTATTAAAATATACTTGCTATATAGAGAAGACGTGTCATTTCCTTCAAGTGTAATTGGTTTAAAATTATCAAAAGATTGACGTAACTCACGGTACTTATCACTCTTCAATAATTCTTGATATTCTTGTGTTGAGTAATGATTGAAAATAGGACGAATTATACTTTGAAATGTGTAAAACAAAAATATTAAGAAAAAGATTAGAATGCCCAATTTCAATTTCGATTTATTTGGTTTTAAGAATTCAATCATTAATTTATCCTTCATAACAATTAATATACTTACTTGGTATTTTACGAGCTTTTGTACAATCTTACTTTATTTAATAAAAAATAAAAAAACATCATAAAATCAACATAATTGAACTTTATATACTTGGTATTTTGTGTTAATAAGAACAAAATACCAAATTGATAAAACATGGGAAAAATGGCAAAAGCTCATCATGAAAATCATTTTGCTAGCCAGCCCAATCCTTTGGCATGCAAGCTTTGGATATAGAGCCGGTCGGCAGTTTCCGTAACCCCTGTTGTTTCAGGGTAAGCACCGGTGGGATCCTGCAAATCAGCCACTACTTTGCCGTCTTCCGTGAAAGCAAACACATGGCCGTATGTTTTGGGAACAGGCCACATTGCGCGCGGCAGGCGTAGTATGAATCTGCGCATGACAGGTTTGGCGGCCAGCTTATCGACAGTGGGATTACGCGGCTTCGCGAAGCCCAGCCAGATTTTCCCGTTAAGACCTCGCATTAGGTTATCCGGATAGCCGGGCAGGTTGTCGAAAAGAACTTTAGCCAGGCCGCTGGGGTTAGAGATATCCAAATCTCTCGCGTTTACGGAAATTTTCCACACACGGTATTTCCCTGTCTCATTAAAGAAGAGCGTTTTTTCATCCCGGCTTAGAGCCAAGCCGTTGGCAAAACTAAAGCCTCTCGCCACGACACGGGTAATTTTCTTTGCCGGCTCGTACTCCAGAACACGGCCGGTTGATGATTGCTCCATAATATCCAGAATGCTCGCGCCAAAAGTTCCGCCCCAATCTTTGGGAGCAAAGCGGGTGGAGGCATCGCTGAAATATATTTTGCCGGACTTTGCCACTACCACTGCGTCGGCATAGCGGATCGGGTCACCATTTATTTTGTTGGTCAATAAAGTGATTTTTCTATCCGGGCTGATCGAAAGAAGTCCCTTGTTGACGTCGGCAGCAATCAAGTTTCCGCGCGCGTCAAAATCAAAACCCAGCACCCGCCCGCCGGTGTTGATAAATACTTCTTGAGCACTGCCATCCGGATTCATGCGCAGGATATTGCCGCTGGCAACTGTGGTGTAAAGCTTGCCGTCTTTACCGATGACGATGTGCTCTGGTCCTTCTTCCGTACCCAGAGAAATCATTTTGAGGTTGGCAAGCTTGGCATTGACTGCGTGAGACCCTACATAGCCGGGCGGCATGGGTGCATTCCAGCTGACAGGGTTGATTGGTACCGGCCAGAGGGTCAAATAAGCAGCCAGCAGGACTAAAACGGCAACAATCGCCAAAGCAATTTTTTTCATAATGCCTCTTCAATAAAACATCGGTTATTAAGGAAGTTAGAACTATATTCTAAAGTGGAATATTATTATGTTTCTTGGACACTCTTGTTTCTTTTTTATCTTTTAAAGCTTCCAAGAGAGCGATAATTCTTATTCGAGTATTGCGCGGAGCAATTATTTCTTCGATGATCCCCAGAGATGCCGCAAAGTATGGATTATTGAATTTTTCTTCATAAGCGGCAACAAGCTCCGTTCTTTTGGCGGCAGGGTCTTTGGCGGCAGAGATTTCACTGCGGTAAATAATATTGCAGGCGCCTTCCGCGCCCATGACGGCAATTTCCGCCGTTAGCCAGGCCATAACATAATCCGCCCCTAACTGCTTACTGCACATGCCCAGATATGCTCCGCCATAAGCTTTGCGGATGATGACGGTTATTTTGGGCACCGTCGCTTCCGAATAAGCGTGCAGAAGTTTCGCGCCGTGGCGGATTATACCCGCCCATTCCTGATTGGTGCCCGGCATGTAACCGGGAACATCGGTCAAAGTCAAAAGTGGAATATTAAAAGCGTCGCAGAAGCGAATAAAACGCGAAGCTTTGTCGGAAGCGTTCACATCAAGGACACCGGCCAGAAATCTGGGATTGTTGGCGATGACGCCTACCGGTTTTCCCATGATACGGATAAAGGCGACAATAATATTTTGCGCCCAGAGATCATGCGGTTCGAATATTTCATTATTATCGGCAACAGCTTTGATGATTTTTTTCATATCATAAGCCCGGTTGCCTTTATCGGGAATGAACGTGTCGAGTTCCGTGCAAATCCTCTGAGCGCTATCGGTGCAATTTGCTGCGGGAAGAGGGGAGTGGCAGCTATCGGGAAGAAAGGAAAGCAGGCTTTTTATTTTAGCGAGGCAATCTTTGTCGTTTTCCGTGACAAAATGACAGACGCCGCTTTTTGTGGCATGTGCTACCGCACCACCCAGTTCATCGTGCGTAACTTCTTCGCCGATAACGGCTTTAATAACATCGGGGCCGGTGATGTACATGTAAGAGCTTTCTTTAACCATAAAGACCCAATCGGTAAGGGCAGGGGAGTAAACAGCGCCGCCGGCAGTAGGCCCCATAATAGCCGTAATTTGCGGAATGTAGCCGGAGCCGATAGTGTTGCGGTAGAAAATTCCACCATAACCTTCCAGCGCCGGAACGCCTTCCTGAATGCGCGCGCCGCCGGAATCGTTAAGCGCCACAAAAGGTTTTTGGGCGGCAATGGCCATATCCATCACTTTCCATATTTTTTTCGCGTGCATTTCACCCAGACTGCCGCCGGAGCTGGTGAAATCCTGAGCCGCGGCAAAAACAACGCGCCCGTTTACTTTGCCAAAGCCGGTAATCACGCCGTCCGAAGGGATTACTTTTTTATCCAGGCCGAACAGAGTTGAGCGATGCTGAACAAAAAGCTGAACTTCCTGAAAAGTGTCTTTATCAAACAATAAATCCAGACGTTCGCGGGCAGTAAGTTTACCGGAATCGTGATGTTTTTTTATTTGCTTTTCGCCACCCATCATCTTCAGGCCATGGCTTTTTTTCTCAAAATCTTTAATTTTGCCTTGCGTTGTCGCTTTTTGTAAATCGTCACTCATAAATATTCTCCATTTCCTTCATCATTTTTAATTAGACCAGGTTGAATTTAACTGCGATAATTACTTAAGTGCTTAATGTTAAAAAGAAATATTTTAAAATCATGGCAATACTAGCGTTTTTGACAAAAACTGGCAAGAAAAAATGATGAAATTTATCGAGAAAATTACCTGGGAAAAAACAATAATGCAAAAGTTCTTCTTTATTTTTTCGCGTAAACCGAATAAATTCCTGAACGTGAAAAAATATTAGGAAGAATTATGCGTAATTTTAAAATGATTGTGGAATATGACGGCAGTGCTTATTGTGGCTGGCAAAGGCAAAAAAACGGTACATCGATTCAGCAGGTGCTCGAAGATGCTATAAAAAAAATTACCGGGCAAAAAGTTGCCGTTATCGGTTCCGGAAGGACTGATGCTGGAGTGCATGCCTTAAATCAAGTGGCCAGTTTTAAATGTTCCACAAGTTTGCCTATAAACAATCTATATCGGGGAATGAACAGCGTACTTCCCCCGGATATTGTGGTTAAGGAAATAGAAGAAGTAGAAGGCTCGTTTCACGCCCAGCGTGATGTCAAAAGCAAAGTCTATGTCTATAAGATATGCAATCAGCGTTTGCGTCCGGCATTGGGACGCAATTTTTTTTGGTTCATTCGTTTTGATTTGGATTTAACGTTGATGAGAGAAGCGTCTCAGTATTTAATCGGCACGCATGATTTTTCCTGCTTTTGCGCTACTGGCACGGATGTTAAAGACCGCGTGCGGACGATTATCGGTATTGAAATAAAAACCTGTGAAGACGTACTAATCGAAATTAAAGTGGAAGCGCGAGGCTTTTTAAAATATATGGTACGCAACATTATCGGCACCCTGGTAGAGGTTGGCCGCGGTAAGAGAAAGCCTGAAGAAATGAAGGTAATAATTGAATCAAGAAACAGAAAAATTGCAGGAGCCACCGCGCCGGCCTGCGGCCTTTTTTTAAAGGAGGTTAAATACTAAAAGTGAAAATATTGTTGTTGGGGCATAAAGGAATGCTGGGGAGCGATCTTCTTTTAAAACTTAATATGAAGCACGAAGTTGTCGGGATGGATAAAGACAAAATAGATATTGTTTCGGCAGAAGAATGCGCCAAAGCGATTAAAGATATAGCGCCGAATATTGTCATCAATGCCGCCGCTTATACCAATGTTGATGCCTGTGAAACGGCAAAAGAGGAGTGCTTCGCGGTCAATGCCGAAGCGGTAAAAAACATAGCCGAAGCCTGCCGAGATAAAAATATTTGTATTATCCATTTTAGCACGGATTACGTTTTTGACGGCACAGGCACACAGCCCTACAAAGAGGAAGATAAACGCAATCCCATCAACGTTTATGGAGAATCTAAATTGGCGAGCGAACGCTATCTGCAATCTCTGGCGGATGATTATATTCTGATTCGCTCTTCCTGGTTATATGGAGTGAAGGGCAAAAACTTTGTGCAGACGATTTTGGAAAAGGCAAAAACTGCACCGATGATTTCGGTTGTCGATGATCAGGTCGGTTCGCCTACCTACACGAAAGATTTAGCAGCAGCGGTTGATTTGCTGATTGATCAGAATCTCAAAGGAATTTTTCATATAACCAACAGAGGCAGCTGCAGCTGGTATCAATTTGCCGTAAAAATTTTGCAGGAATGCGGTTTAGATGATGTTGAGGTGACGCCCATTAAATCCGATAAACTCCCCAGACCGGCCATGCGTCCCGCCTACAGCGTTTTGAGCATACAAAAATTCGTTTCCGCTACCGAAAAAACAATGCAGCCCTGGCAAATGGCCCTGCAGGATTATCTCAAAAGTATTAAGAGGTTAAATTGATTGTTCTTTGGCTATATCTTTATGTTAAAATCAAAGTCCGGGATAATTTAATTCCTATTGCAACATGGCGAATATTTTGTTATTTTATAACAAAAGTGCTTGGGCTTAATTTGTTTTCCTTAAGACATTTGGTCTTCGGCAAACATCAAAGAAAGAAGGAGGATGTTTATGAAGTCAAAATACATATCCGTCACGACAATGCTTGGCTTATTGTTTGTCTTTACGGCAACGGGTATTTGCCAGGAAAAGACAACTATGAACGATTGGGTGGTGAAAGTCGGGCAGGGCTCTATTAATTGGACGGCAGGTTATATTGAAGCGGTGGGAATTGCCGCGCCGCCTGACAGATCAGTCAACAAAATCAACGCCCGCCCAATGGTTCTGCGCGCGGCCAAAGCGGATGCCTTACGCAATTTATTGGAAATTGTTAAAGGTATTCAGGTAGATTCGAAAACGACGATAAGAGCCTATATGGTGGAAAGCGACATTATTAATACGCAAGTGAGCGGTCTTGTACAGGGAGCCATGGTTGCAGATCAACAATATATCCCCGATGGGACGGTAGAAGTTAAATTAAAAATGTCCCTTTATGGAGATTTAGCGCGAACAGTTCTACCCCCGGCGATTGAAAAAAGAAAAAGCTTAGCACCTCCAGTTTCCGCTCCTCCAGTGTCAACGCCGCCTGTGGCGGCCACACCGTCAGTAGCACCGCCACCTGCAACACCGCTTGCACCTCCTACGGCAACCACTCCACCAGCGCCATCTCCGGCGGCTGCAACATCGGCCACGACTCCTCCTGCTTCAACGCCACCTGCGGCAGCAGTGCCAGCTGCACGACCGGCTCTATTAGCATATACGGGTGTGGTTGTGGACGCTCGCGGAATTCAGGCACAGCCGGCAATATCCCCAAGAATATTTGACGAAAACGGCATAGAAATTTATGGCTTCGTAAATGTTGACCGTGAATACGCGTTAAAACAAGGTGTGAGCGGCTACGCGCGGGATCTTGCCGCCGCACAGCAAAACCAGAGAGTAACGGCAAAGCCTTTAATTGTTAAAGCTTTGAAAACAAGTGGTGCAGGGAAAACCGATTTTATTATCAGTAATGCCGACGCTCAACAAATTCGAGCTGCGGAGACCAGTACCGAATTTATAAAACAGTGGTGCCGCATGATAATTGTTTTGGATTGAATTGAGAACCGCAAAGTGCAATGTTTAAGCCGTAGCCACAAAGGTATTCAGTGGCTGCGGCTTTTTTAATGAGACTCAAACTTTACAAGCTAAGCGTGGTAAAGTTTGTAAGTCGAATTAATCCCGCGAGCAGAGCGAAGCGGGATAGTGACGCCGTATAGGGGGTATTAAATTGTCTAAGTGTATCGTTGTATTATCAGAAGAAATAGCTAATAAAATCGCCGCCGGTGAGGTGGTGGAAAGGCCGGCTTCCATTGTTAAAGAATTAGCGGAAAATTCCATTGATGCCGGAGCCACAGATATCCGCGTGGAGTTGGAAAAAGGCGGCTGCCAATCGATTAAAGTAGTTGATAATGGTTCGGGAATAGAAAGTGAAGATGTGGCGTTGGTTTTTGAAAGACATGCCACAAGTAAAATTTATAAATTCGAAGATATTTATCAGGTGGCTTCTTTTGGTTTCCGCGGCGAGGCGATGCCCAGTATTGCTTCCATCGCGCGGGTAGAATTATTAACGAGAAAAAAAGAAGATTTAGCAGGAACAAAAGCGGTTGTGGAAGCAGGCACAATCAAAGAAATTTCTCCTGCCGGCTGTCCTATGGGCACGCAAATATTTGTAAATAATATTTTTGCCAATATTCCCGCACGCAAGAAATTTTTAAAGAAAGAAACTACGGAACAAAGTTTATGTTTGGACGCTATTACCCGCGTGGCTTTGGCTCATCCCCATATCCGTTTTACGGCGCTGGTTAATGGGAGAGAGGTCTTCGCCGCTCCGGTAGCAAACAATTTATCCGAAAGAATCGCCGCGGTTATGGGAATGGATTTTTCCGCAAATTGTATCCCCCTGCATAATGAAAAAGAACAAATAAGCTTGACGGGATTTATTTCACATCCCGAATATACAAAGTCAAATTCTAAAAATATTTTTTTGTTTGTCAATAAACGTTTTGTGCGCGACAATAGTCTAACGCATGCTGTTTTATCGGCGTACCGTCAGGTTATCCAGCCACGACGCTATCCCGCCGTTGTATTATTTATAGAATTGCCGGCCCAAGATGTTGATGTTAATGTTCATCCGGCCAAACTGGAAGTTCGCTTTAAAGATTCGCGCGGTCTTTATGAGCTTATTTCCAACACCGTCGCGCAAAATCTTGCCGAGGCTAAAAATGTAAAGGGTAGTTTTATTTATCGCCTGACGCCGCGGGGAAAAACAATTACTTCCGACATCACGCGTCAAACAACTAACCTTCAAGGGCAATATGAGGGTTTGTTTTCCAGAGATAAATTGCGGGCAGCGATTGCCGACGATTTACAGAAAAGGTCTGTCGAAGAAAAAGTACATATTGCCGAACATGACGTTGATGAAGCAAAAGAAGAAAAAATCTTTTCCAATTTTAAATATATCGGGCAATTTGCCAATACATACATTGTATTCGATGATAATAACGATTTGGTTTTGCTCGATCAGCACGCTGCTCATGAGCGTATTATATTGGAACGTTTAAAAAAAACGGCGGGGCAAAAAATTCTCAGCCAGCAATTGCTGATACCGGAGATTGTTAGTTTATCGCCCGGCCAGATATCATTATTTTCAGATTATATTGATTTATTAAACCAAATCGGTTTGGAAGTAGAGATATTCGGCCGGGACGCGCTTGCGGTAAAAGCGCTTCCGGCAATATTATCGCATAGTCAGGCCAAAGAAGTAATTTCCGATATTGCCGATAAATTAAGCGAACAAAGCCCTTTATCTTCATGGCAAGAGAAAAAAGAAAAAATATTTGCGGCTTTAGCGTGCCGCGCGGCAATCAAGGCAAACTATGTTCTTTCCTTGGAAGAAGTTGAAGTACTTTGCCGCGATTTGGATGACACGCCTTTTAATCTTACGTGTCCGCACGGCCGTCCCATCCGTATCAGGTTTTCTTTGAGTGAAATCGAAAGAATGTTCAAGAGAAAATAATCCATGGAAAAATTGCCTTTAGTTATTATCAACGCCCCTACGGCGACGGGTAAAACGGAATTGGCCATAGACCTGGCGCAGGAATTTGGCGGAGAAATTCTTAACGCTGATTCTCTGCAGGTTTACCGTTATCTGGATATTGGTACGGCAAAACCGACTATCGAACAAAGAAATAAGGTTAAACATCATTTAATCGATGTTGTTGATCCGGATGAGGAATTTAATGCCGCTATTTTTACCCAAATGGCGCGCCAGATTATTCAAAACCTGGCCCAGGCGAGAAAGCCTGTTTTCGTTGTGGGAGGAACAGGGCTTTATATACGCGCATTACTTAAAGGAATTATCGATACGCCCGCAGTTGATAATAATATTCGCAATCATTACCGACGACTTGGTGAAGTTCACGGCAAAGAACATCTGTTTAATTTGTTGAAAAAAAGAGA
>Ga0154766_135_pt9 | contig 36330 bp, 36 predicted proteins | sample Rifle2008BG16ft_FD_105774 | JGI IMG/M metagenome (GOLD analysis project Ga0154766, IMG submission 105774) | Deltaproteobacteria bacterium RBG_16_44_11
ATATCTCCAGCGTTGTTGGGCATACGGGTAATTCAGGACAGATTCCCTACACCATGGAGAAGGCGGCCCTGGATGCCTTTACGAAGTCGCTGTCGAAGGAGTTATCGGGAAGAAATATCCTGGTCAATTCCGTTGCTCCGGGCTTTATCGACACGACCATGACAAAGGAACTTCCCGATCATGTCAAGGAGAGGATCCTGTCAAGCATTCCATTGGCCAGGTTGGGCAAGGCCGAGGAAATAGCTGATGTAGTGGCGTTCTTAGCAACAAGGGCCAGTTATATTACGGGAACAGTCATTCATGTTAATGGGGGGATTTATGGAGGTTGATGCCTACGTCATCAAGGAAGTTTTAGCGCTTGTGCCGCAACGGGAGCCTTTTCGCTTCATTGATGAAATTATCAGTCTTGACGAGGAAACAATAATAGGTGCTTATCGCTTTCGTGAAGATGAATTTTTTTATCGCGGTCATTTTCCGGGCAGGCCTATTACGCCGGGCGTGATTCTAATTGAAACGATGGCGCAAATTGGAGCTACTGCTTTTGGAATTTACCTCCTTGCGTGTCAGAAAAAAATGCGGCCTGGGACAATGGATATACCGTTTAGCGTGTTTTCATCGGCCGATGGCGTTGAGTTCAAGGGAATTGTAGTACCGGGTGAAAGGGTAATCGTGAAGGGTAAAAAAATATATTTTCGTAAGGGAGTTTTAAAAGTGGATACGATTATGGAAAGAGAAAACGGCGAAATAGTTTGCCTCGGAACGCTGGCGGGAGTGATGGCGAATAAATGAGGAAACGTGTTGTCATCACGGGAATGGGTGTAGCCGCGCCCAACGCGCATGGATTGGATGATTTTGAACAGGCGCTTAGAGAAGGTCGTTCCGGTATTCGCTTTATTCCTCGATTGAAAGAATTGAATTTTGGCTGTCAGATCGCGGGCGTGCCGGAAAATTTTGACGCCATTCGTAAAAGTTATTTTGATCGCGAAAAACTTTTATCGTTCAATGATAATATCGGCTTCGCTTCCGTCTCGGCGGTAGATGCCTGGAAAGATGCCGGCTTTAATCTTCCCGACAGCGATGACGATACGGTAGATTGGGATACAGGTGTTATTGCCGGTTCCGGAATCGGCGGAATGGATACAATTGCCAACAGCGTCGTTCCTATTATTAATGAAGGTAAAGTAAGACGTTTGGGCAGTCGAATTGTTGAACAGGTAATGGGCAGCGGCACCAGCGCCCGTATTTCCGGTCTGCTTGGCGCCGGCAATCAGGTGACTTCTAATTCTTCGGCTTGTAGCACCGGGAATGAGGCGGTAATCGATGCTCTCTGGAGAATAAGGATGGGATTAGCCAAACGCATGGCAGCCGGCGGATCCGAAGGAGCAACGCCTTTCATCTGGGGAGGTTTTGATGCCATGCGGGTGCTTTGCCGTAAGTATAATGATAATCCGGCGGCAGGATCACGACCGATGAGCGCGAGCGCCTGCGGCTTTGTTCCGGGCTCAGGCGGCGCGATGCTGGTTCTGGAAGAGTTGGAAACGGCCATGGCCAGAGGCGCCAAAATTTACGCAGAAATAATTGGTGGCTATGTTAATTGCGGGGGGCAGAGAATGGGCGGGACAATGACTGCTCCCAATCCGGAAGGCGTGAGGCGTTGCGTCCGCGGCGCAGTTGCCGATGCCGGAATTAACGCGGCTGAAGTTGATGCGATTAACGGCCATTTGACAGCGACCTATGCCGATCCTTATGAAGTGAAAAGCTGGGCGGCGGCGCTCGGGCGAACTCCCGATAATTTTCCTTATATTCAGTCCACAAAATCCCTGATTGGTCATTGTCTGGGCGCCGCGGGCGCCATAGAATGCGTAGCCAGCGTCCTGCAGATTTATAAGGGCTTTTTGCACCCTTCTATTAATTGTGAGGATATACATCCGGAGATTGCCGAGTATGCCGGAAAAATTCCGCGAAAATGTTTGGTGATTCCAAAATTGAAGATTGTCGCCAAAGCCGGGTTTGGGTTTGGCGATGTTAATAGCTGCATCATTTTTAAAAAGTGGGAAGAAAAATAATTTATATTATAAAGGAGAATGATTTTATGGAAGAGAAGAAAATATTTGAAGAGATGGTCAACATTTTAAAGCCTTATACCAAGGACCAGACGCTTTTGGAAAAAGCGACGATGGACACGCACATTTTAAATGATTTGAAGGTGAATTCCGCCCGGTTGGTGGATGTCATTATTAAATGTGAAGATGTTTATGGCATCAGCGTGGATGATGATGAAGCGGATAAAATTCGCACCATCGGCGATGCCGTCAGAATTATTAAACAAAAACTGGGGTAAAAAAATGAATAAAAAGTCCAAAGTTTTTCTTTATTTACAGAATTTTTTAGGACGAATTGCGATAATATTCATCGCACCTCTTTATTTTATTATCGTTAAAATTTTATTTTATCGAATACAGAATTTGAAAGAAATTCGCCGCCAGTGTGAGAGTGAATTTGCCCGGCACAAGGGATCTTGGATTGTTTGTGCTAATCATTTAACGATGATTGACTCTTTTATTTTGGGTTATGCCAGTTTTAGTTTAATCGGGCATATCACCGGTTTTAAGAAATTGCCTTGGAATCTACCCGAAAGAAGAAAATTTCAAAGCAATATACTCCTTGCGGTACTGTGCTATTTGGCCAAATGCATTCCCATTGATCGCGGCGGTTCCCGCGAGAAAATAAAGAAGACTTTGGATAAATGTATTTACCTGCTGCGTACCGGTCAAAGTATTATGATTTTTCCTGAAGGCGGGCGCTCCCGGACCGGAAGAATTAATAAAGAAAGTTTTTCTTACGGTGTGGGGCGTTTCGTTAAAGAGGTGGAAGATTGCAAGGTGATGTGCATTTATATGCGTGGAAATAAACAGGAGAATTATAGTGCTATTCCCGCTTGGGGAGAAAAATTTTCAGTGCAAATAGAAGTGTTTTCGCCGGAACGGATAGAGGGAAGCGGACTGCAAGCACAACGAGAATATGCCACGCAAATAATTGAACGGCTTGCGCGAATGTAGGAGAGATATTTTGCCGCACATAGGGAACGATATCGTGGATTTGAGAGAGCCGTTGAACGTGAGGAAAAGCCGCGATTTGCGCTTTCTAAAGAAAATCCTCACCGCTGCTGAAATTGAATTTGTGCAGGGCGCAAAAAATTCCGATCAGGCTCTTTGGTCTTTTTGGGCCTGCAAAGAAGCTTCGTATAAAGTTATTAAAAAAAAATATCCTGATGCTCGTTTTTTGCCGCGCCGCTGGCAGGTATTGTTGCGCCAGACGGCATCATCGCATATTGACGGCGAGGTGGTGATACCTGCCAAAGATAAAGTTTACGTGCGCGTTTTTTTTCATGCCGAGTATGTTCATTGTATCGGGGCGGATGATCAAAAAGCCTTAAAAAATGTGATCTGCAAGGTGAAAGCTCTGGAGGTAAAAGAAAACACAAAAGAAAAAGACGCGTCTTTATTTTTAAGGCAAAGTTTTGCGCAGGGCCTGATTGCTCAGCTGCATTTAAGCCATTCCGATATAAAAATAAAAAGAGAAAAAGAACAAGGCGGGCTTGGGCCGCCGCGCCTCTATATAGGCGGCAAAAAATCCGTTATCGATATCAGCTTGAGTCATGACGGCCGGTTTGTAGCTTACGTATTCCTGACATGATTATAGCCATATCCGGATAATATATTGTCAGTTTAGCGCTGTTGTGTTAGTTACCTTTTTCAGTTTAAATTCAGCGCGAAAAAGGATTCCGATATGAGGATAGCAGTCCTGAACGGCTCGCCCAAGGGCCAAATCAGCGTGACCGTGCAATACGTAAAATTTCTGCAGCAGGAATTTCCGCAAGCTCAATTCCAAATGCTGGACATCGCCCTGAAAATAAAGAAACTTGAAAAAGATGAACAAGAATTTCAGAAAGTCATCAAAGAGGTATCGTCCGCCGATGCCGTGCTCTGGGCTTTTCCGCTGTATTTTTTTCTTGTTTGTTCCCAGTACAAAAGATTTATTGAATTGATTTTTGAAAGAAAAGAGACCTCGGCTTTCCGCGGAAAACCGGCCGCGAGTCTTTCTACGTCAATCAACTTTTTCGACCATACCGCCCACAATTATATTAATGCTATCAGTGACGATTTGGAGATGAAGTATTTCGGCTCTTATTCGGCGGAAATGAGTGATATGCATAAATTCCGGGAGAGGCAAAGGCTGACTACTTTTGGTGAATTATTTATTAAGGCGATTAAAGATGGCACGCCTTCAATAAAAAATAATAAGCCGTTAATAAAGCATGAATTTGTTTACGAACCGACCAAGCTTAGACCTGCAGAAACGGAAGGTAAAAAAGTATTAATAGTAGTTGACGATATTGATAAAAGCTCCAACCTCCGTCTTATGATAGAAAATTTGCAGAAGGGGTTTTCTCCCGTGGCCGAATTGGTTCAACTAAAAGACATCGATATTCAAGGCGGCTGCCTGGGATGTATGCAATGCGGTTTAGATAATGTTTGCGTTTATGAAGGTAAAGATGGATTTATTGATTTTTTCAACCGGAAAATAAAAACAGCAGATATTTTATTTATTGCCGGTTCCATTTTCGACCGCTATCTTTCGTCCTTATGGAAATGTTGCTTTGACCGCAGTTTTTTCAACGGCCACATACCGGCCATAAGGGGCAAACAAATCGGATTTGTATTTTCCGGGCCATTTCATCAAATTTATAATCTGCGTGAAATATTTGAAGCTTATGTTGGAATGCAACACTCCAACCTTGTCGGGTTTATCAGTGACGATATGGGCAGTTCGGAAGAAATCAATAACGCTTTGCAAATCGTAGCTTCCAACGCAGTTATGTATAGTAAGCTTGGATATATTAAGCCGCAAACATTTTATCAGGTTGCGGGTACAAAATTATTTAGGGACGCTGTTTGGAGCAGGCTCCGTCCGGTTTTCCAGGCGGATCACAAATATTATAAAAAACATGGATTTTATAATTTTCCCCAAAAAAATTACAAGTGGCGGCTGATTAACAACAGCTTGATTGTGCTTATCAAAATTCCGCGCGTGCGCCGTGAATTCATAAAGAGAATGAAGGTAGAAATGATCAGACCTTTCGGCAAATTTCTGAAAAAAACAAAATAAATTGCACCCGAAGGATCTTTTTGAAGAAAAGATGATCGCAAAAAATAAAACAGTAAAATTTTATTTCGATAAAAAAAGGGAGGAGATATGAATATCAAAGATGTGGTCGCGTTGGTAACTGGTGGAGCGTCAGGATTGGGAGAAGCCACGGTCGTTGAATTGGTTAAAAATGGCGCAAAGGTTGCCATAGTCGATATTGATTCCGCCAGAGGTGAGAAGCTCGTGGCAGGTTTAGGAAAAAGCGCGATATTTGTAAAAGCCGATGTAACCAGTGAAGCTGAAATTCAGCAGGCCATGAAAAAAACAATAGACGCCTTCGGGAAAATAAATGTTGCCGTAAGTTGTGCGGGCGTCCCCAATCCGGGAAAGGTTCTGAGCAAAAAAGGTCCCATGCCTTTGGACGCGTTCAATAAAGTAGTGCAAATCAATCTGGTCGGAACGCTCAACATCATTAGATTGGCCGCCGAACAGATGAACAACAACACGCCCAATGAAGAAGGCGAAAAGGGCGTGATAATCAATACAGCTTCTGTTGCCGCGTTTGACGGGCAGATCGGACAAGCAGCTTACAGCGGATCTAAAGCCGGCATAGTGGGAATGACCCTGCCCATTGCCCGTGAATGCGCCGATTACGGAATAAGGGTGGCCACAATTGCTCCGGGGCTTTTCAATACGCCGATGATGGCCAGTCTGCCGCCGGCGGTTAAAGAAGATATGGCCAAAACCGTTCCTTTTCCCAGGCGTCTGGGCAAGCCTGTTGAGTACGCCATGCTGGCCATTCATATCATCGAAAACACGATGCTCAACGGATGCTGCATCAGGCTGGACGGCGCACTGCGTATGCCGCCTAAATAAGTCACCACTTCGAAATCAAAGCGCTATCTTTGTTGGCGTCGTTGTCGGTTTCCTCAACGTATGTAAAATACGCCTCATCGCCTCCGCCTAGCCGCCTCGATATCATCTTTGATTTAGAAGTGGTCTTATAGCGATTGTAAGCCGCGTTCCGCTTGTGACCTTCAGGTTATCAGGGTAGCCCTCACGCGGCGTAATCGCTGTTCAGTGGTGAGCATCTTTCAGCATTGATAGTTACGGATAACGCAGAATTCAGCCGGAGCGTAAGTGATTGGCTGAAATGATTTGTTAGGCGATTCATTATCCATTATTCGACTGGATTTGTTATTTGAACATCACCGAGATTAGCCAAACATACCATAAATTTTTTCTGCAAATCAAAATCGGCCTCAAGCAGTCGTTTGTATTCCTTTATTGAGTATAGAAATAGTTTTTTCAATTTCCATATATTGACTAAAAAATTCTGTGAGTCCACCACCTCCTGTATGCATTCATGACAATCAGACGTATCGTCTACAACAAAAGAATAAAACTTTTTATCCTTTTTTCTCTTTATGCCAAGCCGATAACCATGTGCTATGGCATGACGAAATTGGACTAATGCTACTGATTTATGGTTTTGGAGTTGCGCAACTTTGTTTAAAAAGTTTTCTATTAACGCGCTACACGTCTCATGTTCCCCTGACCACAGCTTTGTTAAAAGTTCAAACCCTACCATAATACCTAGGCACGTAAGTAATGGGGATTTCACTTTCACTGGTGGGCCATCTTCTTGACCATATTGATTTTGCAGGTCTCTTCGCAAAAGATACATAAGGGATACTTGATTTTCATAGAATCTATCTGAAGGATGGCTAAAGACCCTTGCTATTTCAGTTTGAACATCATTAGAAAATAACATAATTTTACCTACCTTCGCCGATGCTGGCAAAGTGTCTTTGGATCATAGTCCCGCTCAAATTCCACGTAGAAGTCGTCACCACTGAAAGACATGCGATAGTAGCTGTAAGCACGCCCATCTGGGCTATCCCACAGCCAAGATGGCATAGGATACATCCTGCCACAACACAAACACGCGTTAGCAAGAGTGTTGATACCAAATGTTGGTACATCTGGGTGGATGTATCGGGTGTACCGGCCACACCACTTGCACCGCATATGGTATTTGAAACTAGGCATTGTCCATCTGAGCCATTTTGGTAGTGCCCAATAGCGGGTCAGCTTAGTTTCGTACTGCGCTTCCTCATTTGTGAGTGGAATAGATAGGACATGCTCGCACACTCTGATGTAATAAAAAATGTAAGGCTCTAATGCCGGCATTCTTTTTAGTGACCATTTTAGGTACTGTTGTGCCTTGGCATATTCACCTTGTTTATAGTACATGCGTGAAAATCCACCAATCCAAGCTACGAGTTCCTTATTCTCTTGAAAACCTGGCAAGTTCAATATTACTTCGACGTGACGTAAGGATAGTGTATTAAAGTCAGTACCACTTGCCCGAGGCTGTTTTTTCCCTTCCAAATCAATGTAGTATTCGCTGACTGAACGCTGTATAGCATTCTGTGGTTGCTCTATTTGGGCCACAAATTTCTTCCTTTCTTTTTGGGATTATATTTGAAGTATTTCAAATGTTTTCCCTTATACATAAAGCCCAACAATTAATATACGAACTTCGCTTTTTCCGATTATTTGAGTATCATTTTAGCACGAATCATTTTTTTCCAAAAGTGAAAAACATGGAAAATTTGTCCAAGATTATTGCTTGAAATCAAGCAGTATCTGCACTGGCGACATTACAGTTGTGTTCCGAAATTGAGCGCGGTTCTATCCATACTGAAACCAAGTTTTGTATGAACCAATTAATGGTCAAGGACAAAGCAATGATTAAAATTGATCTTTCGGGCGGAATATTGTACAAAATCCGTCATGCAAAAGATCAAAGCTGAGAATCATAATATTTATAAAGGAATGGCGCTTATTGCCGATCCCATTCACCAGTACGCTCTTTTTACCGTACCTGAAGATAAGACTCCTTCCGAAATCACGGAGAAGGATCTGATTGATTCTCCCTGGACGCAAAGGTTAAGAAGGATTTATCAATTGCAAAGCGCGCGCTGGGTCTATCCGGCGGCGGAGCATACGCGGTTTCAGCATTCTTTGGGGGCAATGCACGTGGCCGGAGAATTCGCCAAAAGCATTTATCCCAGTTTATCCGGCGTCTGTAAAGATACACCCTCCCAAAATTATGTGGAAGAGCTGATGCGTCTCGCCGGTCTTTTGCATGATGTGGGGCATGGGCCTTATGGACATTTTTTTGATGATAATTTTTTGAATAATTTTAATTTAACACATGAAATAGTAGGACAGAATATTATTGTCCAAAAGCTCGGTGCTGATATTTCCTGCATCAAGCGTAGTCCTTCCGGCGCGTTTGGGCGCGGCGAGGTGTTGGATGCCCGCCGGATAGCTTATTTGATCAGGATGCCCGAAGCCAAAGAAATCGACAGACAACCACGCTGGCTGCAGATGTTGCGGCAATTGTTTTCCGGCATTTATACTGTGGATAATCTTGATTATGTTCAGCGCGATGCTTACATGACGGGTTTTTCCCTGGATATGGTGGATATTCCCCGCCTGCGCTACTATACTTTTTTTACTAAACACGGCCTTACTTTGCATTCATCGGGCATTTCCGCGCTGGGGCGCTTTCTCAACGCCAGGCTTAATTTATATACTAATGTTTATTTTCATCGCACCACGCGCGCTTTGGATTTGCACTTGCAGGAGATTTTCCGCGATACCATCAATTTGATTTTTCCAGGAAATCCCATCAACAAATTGGATAATTATCTGCGATGCGATGAGTGGTTTTTGTTCAATGAAGTGCAAAGCTGGTTGGAAACAAAAGATCAGACTAAAAGAAAATTAGCGATGGAATGGAAAAAACTTCATGACCGCGAAGTAAAATGGAAGATGTCCTTTTCCGCGGAGATATCCATTGATCAAATGCATCGCGGCATCGGTTTTTCGCGGGCGTTGGATTATGAAGCCAGAATTAAGGAATGTCTGCCCAGGAAACTTAAAGGCCTTTCCTTTAAGGTCGATTTAGCCACGCAGGACCCGCGTCCGCTCAATCCTATGGCGGAACGCGGGAAGAGGATCAATATTTATAATCCTGTTACGGAAATGACATCACCGGAGCCGCTTTTGGAAATTTATCGCTTTATCCCTGCGCGAGTCATGCACTTCAGAGTGTTTTCATTAAGCCACAACTATGACGAAGAATTATCCGCCGCCGCGGAAAATGTTCTGAATACTATCGAATCAGTAATTCCGACGAATGTTTGATATGCAAGAAATTTCCGAAACTACAGATATTACTCTTTTTGTCCGTACCTCCGGGGAGGAAATAGCTCCCTGGAACCGCCAGCGCATTGTCGATGCTCTGGTGCGGGAAGCGGATATCGATGATCACCTAGCTGTGCAAATATCCAAAGAAGTGGAAAAGCAAATTATTTCTTCGGGGATTGGTTTGCTCACGACATCCCTCATTCGTGAGTTGGTTAATGCCCGACTCATCGAGAGAGGGCTGGAGAAAGAACGAAGGCTGCACGGCCGTTTGGGCTTTCCTCTTTATGACGTGCGGCAGTTAATTTTACACCAGAACAAGGAAAGCGCCAACACTCCTCATTCTCCCGAAGGCACGAATTTAATCTTTGCCGAAGGAATAAAAAAAGACTTTTCTCTTTACGATGTTTTTTCCACCGATATCGGGGATGCGCATGCCGCGGGTGATATTCACATCCACGGATTGGGTTACATCGATCGCCCTTACAGTTGCTGTCAATCGTTGGAATATCTCAAGAGTAACGGCTTGAAATTTCCTTATGCCATCAATTCCGCCAAACCCGCCAAATACGCAGAGGTGTTATTGCTGCACATGGTGCGCTTCAGCGCGATTTTACAAGGACATTTTACCGGAACAATTGGCTGGGACGCGCTAAACATTTCCTTCGCGCCGTATTTGGTTGATATGACCGATAAAGAAGTGCAGCAATTTGCGCAAATGCTGATTTATGAATTCTCGCAGCTTTCGGCTACGCGCGGCGGGCAGGCTTTATACACCGATATGCACATCTATTATGAAATACCGCCGCATTGGGCGAATCTTCCTGCGATAGGTCCCGGAGGAAAACCAACAGGGAAGACTTATGGACAATACGTTAGCGATGCTCAGCGCCTGGCTTTGGCTATCCTGAAAGTTTTTAAAAAAGGCGATGCGACAGGAAAGCCTTTTATTCTTCCCCGTCCGCTTTTGCATATAACCGATGCTTTTTGGAAAGCAAAAGATGCGGAAGATTTCTTAGAGCATGCCTGTGAGGTAGCCAGTCTCAAAGGAAACAGTTGCTTTATTTTCGATAGAAATGAAAACGATTTATCTTTTGCCTGCTGCCGGGCAGGGTATAGAAGCGATGCCGACTACAGAGTAGAATTGAAGAAACCATGGCTGATACGCAGTGCCGCCATTCAAAGCGTAACCTTAAATTTACCGAGGCTCGGATACAGAGCTGACGGTAATGAAGAAAGATTATTTGCCCTGCTTACTGAATTTACGGCAAAAGCGGTAAAGGCGCACATCCAGAAAAAAGATTTTCTGGAAAAGCTTCTTTCTTACGCCGATAAGGGACCTCTGGCCGTACTGGCTATGAACCATGACGGCTTCCCTTTTTTAAGAATGAACCGGGCTTACTACATTATCGGTCTGGCGGGTTTAAATGAGCTTGTGCAAATACATATAGGCAGCCAATTACACGAATCGCCGGAGGCTCTGGCCTTTGGCCTGAAAGTTGTGGACTACTTACAGCGTGAGGCTGGATTCTTAAGTGAAAAACTGGGAATAAAATTTGTGCTGGAGCAGTCGCCCGCGGAAACCACCTCTTATCGCTTCGCGAGGCTGGATTTAAAATATTTTTCTCCGGCCGCCGGACGTTTTGTAAAGGGTGATATTGCCGAGGGCGCGATTTATTACACCAACTCTACGCGATTGAATGTTTCCGCGAATGTGCCGCCCTTGCAGCGAGTAATCTCGGAAGGGCTTTTTCATAAATATCTGGAGGGAGAGGTTATTTCACATCTGCAATTGGGCGGCGAAAAGCCGGACGAAAAAGAATTGTGCGAATTTATCCGGAAAGTGTTTGATAATTCCGCTAACCGGCAGATTGATTTTTCCCCCGAATTTACTTCCTGCTCCTCCTGCGGCAAGACAGCTTCCGGCTTGAATTCAACATGCGTTTATTGCGGATCAAATGAAGTAGAGGGCATCGCGCGGCTGACAAAATATTTCAGTAAAATTTCTGGTTGGAACAAAGGTAAACTTGCTGAGCTTAAAAATAGAAAGGTGAACAAGAACTTTAAGATAAGCGATTGATAGTTTGCGCTTGACAGGCAGGGGCAATTGGGCTAAAAAGCCTCACCACTTAATAAAAAACGAAGTTAAGGAGGCTTCTTTTGGCAACACACAAATCAGCAGAAAAACGAGATCGTCAAAACAAAAAGCACCGCGAGCGCAATATTGCCGTCAAGTCCGCGCTCAAGACTAAGGTTAAAGCAGTAATTACCGCTGTGGAAGGCAAAAAGAAAAAAGATTCCGAAAACACGCTGAAAGATGTTATTCCCGCACTGAATAAAGCGGCGGCCAAAGGCGTCATTCATAAGAAAAACGCTTCCCGCAAAATTTCCCGCCTGACCAAAAAAGTCAACGCACTTTAATGAGACCCAAGCTCAGAAACGAAGTGCATAACCTAATAACCTGAAGGTCACACGAGGTCACGTCACCGCTGAAGCTTGCTGGTCGAATTATCCCGTAGCCATGGCTATCGGGGGAAAGGCACATCATTCGACAGCGGTCAGAAAAGAAAATAAGGCCGCTTTATTTATTCCCTAAAAAATCCATAAAAATCTTTGCGTATAAATCCGGATTTTCCAGAATTAGTGAATGGCCTGCATCCTTAATTATTTTTAAGCTGCAGTGGGGCATAAGTCTGAGGATTTCGTCAATATCGTGCCGCGGGATAACCAGATCATCTTGGCCCCATAAAATTAGAATTGGTTGTTTGATGCGGTGAGTTTCTTTGTGTAATGTGCCGTTGGCGCGCTCTTTTTGCAAATGATACAATGCGCCCGTACCGGCGCCGTCACTCAATAATTTTGCTTTGTCCACAATCAAATTAAAAAGGTCTTTTTGCTCAGCGGTGGTTTGAGGCCGAAATTCGGCTTTTACGCCAGGCGCGAGAGATTTTTTGATAAATAATGACGAAACGGCAAAAGATAAAAATTTGAAGGCGAAATTTCTATTGTCTTTTATGGCCGGGAAAGAAAGCTGAGCATTTTCCGGCAGCAGCAATCCCGTGGGGCTTACCGGATCAAGGGCCAATACCTTGTCAAACATATCCGGCTCAGCAAGAAGCATATAAATGCTGATAATACCGCCGGTGGAATGAGTGGCCAGCGAGCATTTTTTAATGCCCAGCGCCTTGACGCCGGCAATCATGTCTTTGGCGTGCTGGTTTAGTGAATAATTTTCAAAATTATTCGTCGCGGCAGGCTTGTCGGATTCCCCGCAGCCGCGCCAATCAAAGGCATACACATGAATATCTTCGGGAAGCCGCGGCCAGATTAAATCCATCCACTGGACACAAGCCAAATATCCATGAATGAATACAACAAGATTATTTCCGGTGCCGTGTTCGACATAATGAAGTTTTACATCTCCTGCTTGAACGAAAGGCATAAGCAATATCCCCGTTTTGAATTGATAGGCTCACTATGACATTTTTAAAGTATTGTCAATATCGGCATAATTTTTAGGTTTGCTTTGTGGCGAATAATAATTTACAAATACATTTAAGAAAATTCGCATTGGCGGTTTATGGAAAAAGATGAAGCTAAATACCTATAAACAGCAGATGAAAAGAAGAAATTTACCATTAGGCGATTTGATCATTGAAATCGGCCGTTGCTTTCTTTATGCTCCTTATAAAATCGGCACTCTGGAGGCCGAGGGTAAAGAGAAATTAATTGTTAACTTCCGTCAATTTGATTGTTTTACTTTTGGGGAGACCGTCCTGGCACTGGCACAAAGCTTTGTCGCAGGAAGAATTTCAACGCGGGAATTTCGGCGCAAATTAAAATTTATCCGTTACCGGCAGGGCGTTATTGCCGGTTATTCCTCACGGCTTCATTATTTTACCGATTGGCTGAGCGATAATGCGCGGAAAAAAATATTGCGGGATATCACTAAGCGATTTGACTCTGTGAGACAGCGCAAGAAAATAAATTATATGACTACTCACCGCGCGTCTTATCCGGCATTAAAAAACGAAAATGAATTTAAAAAAATGCTGATTGTCGAAAAAACCCTTTCCCGCAAAACTTTTTGTGTGATTGGAAAAGATAAAGTCAACCAGCAAAAAGAAAAAATTAAAACAGGCGACATTATTGCCTTTGCCACTGATCAGGAAGGGTTGGATGTCTCTCATGTGGGTTTTGCCATTTGGCAGGGAAAAAATTTGCATCTTCTACATGCCTCCAGTAAGGAAGGCGGCGTAGTTATCTCAAAAAAGACTCTTGTTGCTTATCTGAAACAGAATAAAAAATTTACCAGCATTATTGTCGCGCGTCCTCTGTAAAGGGCAATAATTTATTTTCAAAAGTATACCGCGGCTTCAATTTCATTGAGAGCAGGAGATTGCTTCGCTATGCTCGCAATGACCGAGTAAATTGTTGCTATACCGATTTCAAATCTAAGATGATATCAAGGCAGCGAGGAAGAGGCGACCCCGCATCCACGGGGCAGGCATCCGGCGTATAACTCCATACGTTGAGGAGCCGATGAAGAAGCTAACGCCGATAGCGCTTTGATTTGGAATTGGTATCAGGGCTTTTCAAAATGATGATAGTCTTTAGGCTGTTCGAAATTGCCGCCCCAGTGCCAGCCGCGTTTTAAGAATTCTTCAACGATAGGATGCCCGGCGCTGAAGGTTCCCGCTTTTTGCGGTTTGTAAACTGCACCTTCGGGAGCGATAACGCCATGAGGATAGATGACGGGATTTTGCACCGGATTGATATCCAGGGCGCGTCCGAAAGAGTGCAGTGATAATTTTGTGGTGCCTGCGATTACGCGATAATTAAAACTGGAGGTGTTATTGTCGGCCATGGATTCACCATCTTGCCAGCCGTAGGCCACTATGGGAATAGCTTTGCCGAGAGGAAATTTTAATTTTTCAATCAAAGTGAAAATTTCAGAGACATCATCTTCCAGAGAGCAATCAACGATAATTTGTCCCTGATGCCGGAGACCGTCAAAAGAGAAATAACAGACATCCATCATTGATAAACGATCAACAATTTCCAGAGGCGCGTTTGTTCCCGCGATGGCATCGGAGAAACTAAAATCGCTATCCACAATTATATTGCCTTCGCCACTCATAATTAATTTCTCGTTACAATTCCCGGATTATTTTACTTGTTATATCTTCCGCCAGCGATACCTCCCGATAGATATCGATGATTTGTGATGCTTGCAAGCGATTAAAATCTACCAGCATTGGAGTGATGATAACTCCGGCCATATCTATCGCGCCTAATGAAACAAAAATTCTTTTTTCGCCTTCAAGAAAGAAGGCATCAGGACGATGTTTCTGCCGCAGAAATATTATCAGCCGCCAGGTGTCGTTTTCATAAATACAAAGAATATTGAGCATTGGTTCGCCCTTTGTTTGAAGCATTCTTTGTGCAATATTAATAAAGCGCGTAAACTGTTCTTGCAATGATTTTTCATTTTTTCCGTCCATCATAACTACGGAACGGTCGAGTTTTTCTTCGGTGTAAACTTTTACGCCGGATATTTCTTTAATCGGAGATATAGTCTCGGAAGTTTCTATAAAAGGCAGTGCGTTTTTGGGAATTGCTTGTAAATGCAAATGATCGGGAGCCGATGCTCCGCAAGCGGGGCCGTTATAAAATACTGTAAAGTGAGGAGATAAGTCCCGAGCCATGTTCGTGAGCAAAATTAATGATGCGGCAATTGCTTGCGGTTGGTGGTGCAGATTGACAATAGTAAAGTGCTTATCGAAAATAGGCGCCGGGTTGCAAAGGATGAGATAATCCCTCCGGTATAATATTCCCCGCTGCTGTATGGGAAGATTATCGATACACAAAAAGCAAAGTCTGTTTTTGATTGATTCCCGGTCAACGGCGGCGCCTGAGCTTACGGCGCGCTGAGGATTGAATTGCAGATCAACTTTATAGCTGCCGCAGGAAACTGAGCGCGTGCGGATATTGGCCAATTCTTGATAGGAGTGAGCAAGTCCGGGCCAGCTTTTCTTTTGTTCATCTAAAAGATTCAAACAGAGCGCGGTTAGAGGCTTTTGTTTTTTTTCAGGATATTGGGCAAAGATTCTTTTCTCCATATCTTTTTTATTTTTGTTTAATATCTGCCGCGCTTTTATTTCTATCGTGCGGAGTTCGTCTTTATAAAAATCATTGCGGTTTTGTCTTTCAATGGAGATTACCGAATCAGTGTTTTCTCGCCAGCGGCGGCAAAGATAAATGCTCTTATAAATTCGCCCGATTTGGTATTCGCGGGATATGCGCAGAGCAACGGCATAATCTTCTCCATAGCTGACATTGGGGAAACCTATCTCGCGGATTATGGAGGTATCGAAAGCGCGGGGAGCGCCTAATCCGTTGACACGCAGAAGGTTATTATGGCCGTTGGCTTTTGTCCACTCTTTATGGTCGATGAGCCCTGGTGGAATTTTCTTCAGGCGTCGATTGACAATTGAATAAGCGCCGACTGCCATCGCGTAATTATTCTTGCGTAAAACATCTATTATTTTTTGCAGTGTTTGCGGCGAGCTGTAAAGATCATCGGAATCAAGCTGAATCGCGTAGCGGCCGCAGTACGGCGAAAAAACTGCTTCATTCCAGCAACCGCCGATAACGAGATCGTCGCGTTTGGGAATAATGTGTTTTATTATTTTGTTCTTTCCGGCTAATTTTCTAATAATATCGGAAGTGCCATCCGAGGAATGATTATCCACAATGATAATATTAAAATCGAAATTCGTTTTTTGCGTAAGCGCGCTTTGGATGGCGTTTTTAATCGTCTCTTTGCGGTTGAGCACCGGGATGATTACGCTTGCTTCCACGGGAAAGAAATCATTAGTCGAGGGAGCTTTTTTGGTGCGCGCCTTTATATATGCCCCGGCCAATTTCAGATAATTTGTGGCAACTTTTTCCAGTTTCTTTTGCACAACGAGATTTTTTGCCGCGGCATAAGCAAAATGATTTTCTGCCGCCTTGTCTTTGTCCTCAGATAAATCCCCTTTTTTGTTGGAAGCGATATAGAGAGACTCGGGAACATGAAAGACAGGGTAATCAATGGAAACTTTCAGGCGCAAATCGTATAGCGCGACATTCGTATCGGAAGGCGGCGGACCGTATTTTCGCATGGTGGCGTGTATAGCACTTAAAGAAAAAAAGAAAAAATGCCCGAAATTAAAATCGTCGCGGATACTGCCCGGTTGATAATCTATGAGCGGATGAGGGATGGAATTATTTCCCTTTTTCCAAATAAAATCTGAATAGGTAATGCCGGCGCATTTTGTTTCGGCGAGCTTAAACAATCGGCGCAAAGACAGTTCGTCGCACTTAACTGCTTTTTCATTCACTATTGCTAGTAAATACTTGCTGGATAATTTTTTCAGGAATGAAGATAGACTCCTTATTTCCCTGAAATTCTCCTTATCGGTTGGCCAAAAGCTTGTCGCCTCTTTGTCGTTATTGACGGCTAAAAGATAGAACCGGCCAAATTTTACGGTTGGATGCATCATGGCTAATCAGGCAACACTTGGGCTAAAATCCCGCCATCATGAGGTTAAAAGCTTTCTCCGCCGTGTCGTTGGCTAATTTAGTAAGAGCGTTTTTTCGAATTATGGGGAACAAATTAATATTATCTTCCAGGGTGTATTCAACGGTGCCATTTATATTCTTCGAACTCCAGATAATTTTGCCGCTTTCCCGTTCACGGAAAGTCAATTCTAAAGTAACTGTCGCTCGTTCTTCCGCGGCCAGAGTGTTGGCTCGATAAGAAAGAGCGATAGTATTATAATTAAGAATAGTTCCCTTAATTATCGCATCAGCCGCTTCCGTGCTTCCCACAACTTTCAAGCGGCTGTATTGAATAAGTTGGTTGATGAATGCTGTCCGGACATAATTTTCAATTTCGGCCTGTGCCGTTTTATTTCCGAAAGATTCGACATAAACTTTTTGAATGCGTTTGTCGATGTAATTTCCTTGCGGTGCGAAAGAATAGCCGCAGCACAAAAATGGAAGGGTGGCAAAGCAAACGAAAATGGTTCTTATGATATTTTTCCAGTTTAATTTTTTCATGAAAGCACCTTTTCTGATAAATTAAAATCTCATGAAGCAATGACGATGTTGACTAATTTGTTGGGTACGTAAATGACTTTCGCAACTTTTGCGTCTTTAATCAATGATTTTATTTTTTCGTCCGCCAGCGCGACGGCCTTGATTTTTTCCGCGTCTTCATCGACGGGCACGATCATCCGGCTGCGCAGTTTTCCGTTAATCTGAACGACAACCGTTATTTCTTCTTCGCTCGCGATTGCCTTATCATATTCCGGCCAGGAAACATCAGAAACCTCGGTTTTATTGCCCAGCATTTTCCAGAGTTCTTCCGTGATGTGCGGTACAATCGGTGTAAGCAAAATTATGGCTGTTTCCAGCGCTTCGCGGACAACCGCCAGAGCTATTTTGTCGGTGCTTGCGGGACGCTCCAGTTGATAGATGGCGTTAACCAATTCCATGACCGCGCTGATCGCCGTATTGAAATGGAAACGGTCTTCGATGTCAATAGTTACTTTGCGGATAGTTTGGTGAGTTTTGCGCCGCAGGTTTTTCAACTCGCCTTCCAATTGATGGCTGATCGAGAGCGTTTTTATCTTTTTGATGTCTTCCCAATATTCCAAAAATATTCGCCACAGCCGGTTCAAAAAACGAAAAGAGCCTTCCACGCCCTGATCGCTCCATTCCAAATCTTTTTCCGGCGGAGCGGTAAAAAGACAGAAAATGCGCGCTGTGTCGGCGCCGTAAGTCTGGACCAGATAGTCCGGGTCAATAACATTTTTCAGTGATTTGGACATCTTTTCCGTTTTGCCGATGATTACTTCTTTTTGGCAGAGATGGCATTTTCCTTCCGCCGCTTGTTCGGGGAAAAGGTAGCCATGTTCTGTGCATTTCATTGTTTCTTTGCAAACCATGCCTTGCGTGAGGAGGTTGGTAAACGGTTCGTCCACGCCGATAACACCAAAGTCACGCAGCATTTTGGTGTAAAAACGGGCGTAAAGTAAATGCATAATGGCGTGTTCCACGCCGCCGATATACTGGTCAACAGGCATCCAATAATCAAGTTTTTTACGGTCCAATCCCGGCTTTATATCAGTGTCTGGACTGCAGTAGCGGTCGAAATACCAGGAAGATTCTACAAAGGTATCCATAGTGTCAGTTTCTCGTTGGGCATCATTGCCGCAATTGGGGCAAGTTGTTTCCACAAATTTTTTTAAAGCCGTAAGCGGTGAACCGCCTTCCGCGCTTAGCACTACATCGCGTGGCAACACAATGGGTAAATCCGTTTCTTTAACAGGGACAATGCCGCATTTTTTACAATTAATCATGGGAATGGGCGCCCCCCAGTAACGTTGGCGGGAAATACCCCAGTCGCGCAGGCGGTATTGAATCGTGCGTTTGCCCCGGTCAAGCGATTCCAAGTAATCGGCGATGTTCTCCAGCGCTTTAAGATTTTCCATGCCGTCGAATTTTCCGGAGTTTACTAAAATTCCCTCCTCCGTGTAGGCCTCGGTCATTTTTTCGGCATCAAGTGTTTTACCTTTGGGCTGAATAACAACGATCAGCGGCAGATTGAATTTTTTGGCAAATTCGAAATCGCGTTGATCATGCGTGGGAACGGCCATGACACAGCCGGTGCCGTAATCGGCCAAAACAAAGTTGGTAGCGTAAATCGGCATATGCTTGCCGGTGAGAGGATTTTCGCAATAAGCCTCGAGAAAAATTCCTTCCTTTTCATAATATTCAGAAGTACGCATGAGCTTATCCTGCTTTTTGACTTTTTCCACAAACTGCCGTACATCGTTTTCGATGGCTTTACCTTTAGCCAGTTCCATAACCAGAGGAAGTTCCGCGGCGATAAGCATGAAGGTGGCGCCGAAAAGCGTATCCTGGCGCGTGGTGAATATCTTGATAGCTTTATTGGAGCCGATAAGCGGGAAATCCACTTCACAGCCGTAGCTTTTTCCGATCCAGTTTTTCTGCATGGTGAGAACTTTTTCCGGCCAGCCGGGCAGTTTGTCGCAATATTCCAGCAATTCATCGATGTAAGCGGTTATTTTGAAAAACCATTGATCCAATGTTTTTTCGGTCACTTCCGTGGAACAGCGCCAGCACAAACCGCCTTCCACCTGTTCGTTGGCCAGAACGGTTTCGCATTTACCGCAGTAATTAACCGTGGAGCGCTTTTTGTAAGCCAAACCTTTCTCATACATCCAAAGGAAAAATAATTGTTCCCAGCGGTAATACTGCGGCTCGCAAGTGGAGACTTCCCTGTCCCAGTCATAACTGAAGCCCATGCGCTTGAGCTGTTTTTTCATGTGGGCGATATTATCGTTTGTCCATTTTAGAGGATGAATTTTATGTTCGATAGCCGCGTTTTCGGCAGGCAGCCCGAAAGCGTCCCAGCCCATCGGGTGTAAAACATTATAACCTTTCATGCGCTTATAGCGGGCGACAACGTCACCGATGGTGTAATTGCGGACATGTCCGATATGGATTTTGCCGGAAGGGTAGGGAAACATTTCCAGCAGGTAATATTTTTTCTTTTGCGGATCTTCAGTAACCTTGAAAGTTTTTTCTTTATCCCACTTCTTTTGCCATTTTTCTTCAATCTTATGCGGATCGTACTTCATGCCGATAACTTCTCCAAGCCAAAATAGAATGTCATTCCTTTAGCATATAGCATTTGTGCTTGCAATGCCTTAATGATTTTTAATAGCCGTTTCACATTGCAGCGCTAAATCATTCAGTCCTGCGAGCTTGGGAGCGTGATCGACCGCCAGCAATAAATTGGCAAGGCCGTTATCGATATGTTTAAGAAAATCCGGTTTGTTCTTTTTTAAACCCAGAAAGCCGTACGCGCCGAGGGCCTGCATGAGCCGTTGAGCGGAGGCCTCCCAAAAATGTGTGGTAAATTCATCAAGGCCATAAGGCGGTTTCCTTATTTGGTAATAAAACGAAATCAGCTCGTTTCTTTCTTTTTCGACAAAAGTAACATAAGGATCGCAAATCAGTGAACCCAGATCATAAAAGAAGTTTCCGCGACGCATTCCCTGAAAATCAATCAGTACCGGCTGATCATTTTTAATCATAATATTTTGGGATTGAAAATCCCGATGAATAAGGCATGGCTCTGCGTTGAGCATTCTGCCGGCAAGCGCCGATAATTCATCAGCCAATTCTTTTTGGAAGATAGCCGGAAGTTTTATGTGGCAGACGACTTCCACAAAGTTTTCCCTAAAATAATTGTGTTCCCATAAATAAAGCTGGCGGTCGTATCCTTTGGCCAGTTTTAAACCGGAAGGCAGGTTGTTTGCAGGGAAAGAATGAAGACAGCGGATTTGGGTTAGCGTCTCGAAATAATAATCGCGTCGTTTTTCCCACGGCAGTGAAGCTTGTGAACATAAATCAATATCGCCCAGGTCTTCCATCAAAATAAAGTGTTGCCGCAAGTCTTGGGCAATTATCTGCGGCACAGAAATATTGATACTGGACAGAAACTTGTTGATGCCCGCCCAGTATAAGTTTTCTTTAATCTCCACGCCGTAGCGCATAAAAACAAAACTGGATTGATCCTCCGCAACGACGCGGAAAAAATCCCGGTCAGAGCCGCCTTTTTTTATTGGTGTTATCTTCGGATGGTCACTTAAGCTTAGGCGGTCGGTTAAAAATTTTCGTATTTCTTTGTTCATAAAATGCATAATTGAAAACTTTCAATTATGTCATTTCGAGGAGTCCGCCACGGCGGACAACGAGAAATCTTCAATATCCCTCACTGCGTTTCGGAACAAGGATTTCTCCCGGAGTATCACCCCGCGTATGCGGGGGTCGAAATGACACTTAACTAATGCCTGCCAAATTTAATTTATTATACTCATCAACCGTTCCCACATCGTGCCAATAACCTTCATCAATAATAATTCCGCCGATAGAGTGTGGATTTTGTCTGATGGCTTTTATCAGGGGAATAACTATTGATTCTACATTGCCGGCCTGCAGGCGTTGTAAAAATTGCTTTTCCACAATGTAAAGACCCGCGAAAAGACAGCTCTTGATGCCTGGATTATTCAGCGTATGCCGTAAATCACAGATATAGCCGTCTTGATCAATATTGACATTAAGCAGCGGTCCTCGACTGCGCAGTGCGAGCGTCACTTCTGTTTTTAAGGCAAAATGTCTTTCCAGCAACGGCAAAATAGGCAGGTTGGTGATAATGTCGCCATTATAAACGATAATGCGTTCGTCGGCTTCAATTAAATCTTCGATATTCTTGATACCGCCCGCGGTATCCAAAAGTATTGGTTCATGCCGGAATGTGATCGGAATGCCTTGCCAGCTACCTTCAGGGAATGCTTTCGTATATTTATCGGGGCAATGATGAGTATTGACAATGAATCTTTTAATACCGATTGTCCGCAGATGCTCCATCGCATAAGTAATAATCGGGCGTCCGCCAATTTCTAAAAGCAGCTTGGGCGTATTATCGGTGAGCGGCCTCAACCGCGTTCCCAATCCCGCCCCTAGAATGAATGCTGTTTTAATTATTTTTGTTTGCATTTTTTTTACGCTATTGTCATCCCAGCAGAAGTTTACTCGGTGCATGCTGGGCCAAACTAGCGCCTTGGTTCTTTCTTGTAATTTTTCCCGTACTCCGGATCAATCTTCACCAGCGCCGCTACAACAAATCCGGGGATTGTCGTGATCAAAATCCAGATGAAGAAATTTTTATAGCCGAGCATTTCCTGAATCCAGCCGCTGGCCATTGCCGGCATCATCATGCCCAATGCCATAATGCCGGTGCCGATGGCGTAAAACACGGTTTTGTATTCCCCCTGCGCCACCATGATCATGTACATTGTATAAGCGGTAAAGCCAAAACCATAACCGAATTGCTCCAGCGCGACGGCCGAACAAATGAGCCATAAACTCTGAGGCATCGCGTGCGAAAGATACACAAAAATCAAATCCGGCAGGTGCATAATCAGAACCATCGGCCACAGCCAGAACTTCAATCCTTTTTTGTAAATAACGTAGCCGCCGAAAAGTCCGCCCAGCATCAGCGCTACCACGCCCACTGTGCCGTAAATGAAACCGACCTCAGTGGTGGTAAGCCCTAAGCCGCCGCTGATACGCGCATCAAGCAGGAAGGGAGCAACCATTTTGACGAGTTGAGCTTCGGCAAAGCGGTAAAACAAAAAAAAGCAGATAATAATTAGAATGTCTTTGCGCCGGAAAAACAATGTCAGTATACGAAAATATTCCGCCAGAAAACTTTTCCCTTTATTGAAGGGGGCGCTTTTATCGGCTATGGGGTAGGGCAGAACAAAAAAGTGATAAAGGCAAAGAGCCATAAAAAAAGCCGCAGCGATGATAAAAGTTATCGACCAGGCGGAGGCGACCGGATAACCATGTTCCTGTAAAAGCCCCGCTCCGATGACCAGGCCGCCTTTGGAGGCGATGGTGGCAATACGGTAAAAAATTGTGCGCACGCCAATGAAAGCCGCCTGCTGTGGTGTGTCTAAACCCAGCATATAAAAGCCGTCGGCGGCAATATCATGTGTGGCGGAGGAAAAAGCCATTATCCAGAACATCGCCAGCGTGTAGCGGACAAAATCATGCGTGGGCAGGGTGAGGGCGACACAAGCCAGAGACCCGCCGATCGCCAACTGCATTACCAGGATCCAGAAACGCTTGGTGCGGAAAAGATCGACAAAAGGGCTCCACAGAGGTTTGATTACCCACGGCAGGTAAAGCCAACTGGTGTAAAGGGCGATTTGTGTATTGGAAAGTCCGAGATTTTTGTAAAGAACAACGCTGACGGTCATGGCGATCATATACGGGATACCTTCGGCCAGATAGATAGACGGAACCCACAACCAGGGTTTCCGATTTGCATTATTCGTTATTTCTTCTTTTATTTTGGACATGGTTTAAAATTATTTCTTTTTTTCAAATCTTCGTTAATTAAATATCGCTTTGTGCTCTCAATCGAAATTAATCACTGGATACCGGCCTGCGCCGGTATGACAAAATCAGTAAACAAGAAATCATTAATACAATTTTTTTATCTGAGCGCCGGTGAAGTAGTGCGCCAATATATCCTTAGCTTTAAATCCTTTCGTGGCCATTACTGCCGCGCCGATTTGGCATAAGCCTATGCCGTGACCCCAGCCACCGCCGTCAAGGATGAAACGGGAGATTGTGCCGTTTGCTTCCCGTTCGGTGGATACGACAAACGCGCTGCTTAAAAGATGACTGGGCGAAAGCCAGCGGCGGATTTCCAATTCTTTGCCGACAATCACAGTTTTTTTGGAACCTTCAATTCTTAATTTATAAATCCTGCCCGATGGGCCACGGGCGACCACAACAAGGTTTTCCAGTCTGCCCACATCTATGCCCGATTTTTTGCGGATAATTTCTTCCAAATCCCGCCGCTTATATATGACTTGCCAGCGGTAAAAATCAAGTGTTTCCCGGTCAAATGAAGGCAGTATCCGCTGTAAAATTTTTTTATCGGAAGTATTGCAATAAGCCGGCGGTTTTGATCTTAACCAGGCGTCGGCATCTTTTTCCGTTAAAATCGGCGGCTTTGTTTCGGCATCATCGGTTATACTGCAAAGATACTCAACAAATACATCCTCCCATGCGGTTGAAAAAATGTCTGTCTGCCCTCCACAGCACTTATAGTAGCGTGCGTCGCATATTTCTTGGTCGCTTACCAGAAACAATCCCCGTGTGTCTTCAATTGCTGCCGCTACGTTGGCGGATAGAATCCTTGTTATTCCCTGATAGCGCTGACAATGGTCATCTGCGCAGACATCAAAGAATTGGTGGTCGTTGACATCCTGCCAGGTGATGAATTCATTTTCCCTTACTGTTTTTTTCTCTGTTAAAACGCTTGATGATTTTTTCTTTTCCAGCATGGCCACAAGCCAGCTGCGGGCGACAACGGCCTGCGCCTTGAGGAATTCCAGAGGCGCTTCAGCGGACATTTCCGAAGAAATGACCGAGGCCAGATAATCTTCCAGAGATATGATGTTGATGAGATTAAACGAATTGTTTCTGCAGGCTAAAAAGGCAATATCGCCGCGAAAAGTTTGTTCTTGGTTTTGTTGCCAGTGAAAGTCAATGCCGATTTTTATATCCGGCACGGTAAAAGTTGCTCCCTCTTGAGCAAAAAGAAAAATTTCTTTTTGTTTCTCTATTTGAGTACCGGACGCATTATTTAGATAAACATATCCCGCAGAACAATGAGCGATAAATTTGCCGCTTATCATCCCGCAGGCAGAGAAGATAAATTCTCCGTTTAGATTTATACGGGCTTCTTGACGATTTTGCAGAAGAGCTACTTTTATTTTTGGTTCATCAGCAATCATAAGTGTTTGAGCCGTTTTTAAGAATGAATCCGATTTTTATGAGTAAAAGTCAGAGAAGTCAAGAAAGTTATCAGCAAGAAAAATATTCGCGCAAAAAATCAACTTAATGCTTGAATATTATTAATTTATCGTGTATGAGTCTAAAAAATAATTAAAAGTCGGATGGCTTATGGTGCATATCTGGCCAATTGGAGGGGGCAAAGGCGGGTCGGGGAAAAGTTTCTTGACCAGCTCTCTGGGACGCCTTTTAGCGGGATTGGGTAAAAAAACCCTGCTGGTCGATCTCGATTTAGGTTCAGCGAATCTGCACACGCTGGTTGATGTGCCTTATCCGGAAAAGAGTTTTTCCGATTTCATTCGAAAAAAAATACCACTTTTAGAAGACGTTGTTTCAGAAACTCCCGTACCGAACCTTTATATAATCAGCGGCGCTCACGATAACTTGGATATTGCCAACCTTCCCTATGAACAAAAAGTAAAAATCCTTAAAGCCATAGCCAGGTTGGACTATGACTGGATTTTGCTGGATTTAGGCGCCGGCACTTCTTTTAATACTCTTGATTTTTTTCTGATTTCGCAAAACAGCATGTTTATTACAACGCCGGAACCTACATCTATTGAAAACGTTTACCGATTGGTTCGCGCTATTTATTTTCGCCGGATTCGTCACTATTTCAACGCGACTGATTTTAAGGCGTTAGAAGAAGAAGTTCTGCGGCAGTTCGGAGAAGGTTCTTTTAATAATCCTGATTGCATTATGGAAGTGATTAAAGAGGCGCATCCCGAAAAGAACTTACTGTTGGAAAACGACTTCAACTCTTTTAAATTTAAGCTTGTTTTGAATCAATTACGCAAACACGATAATATCGCTTTAGGTTCCCAGATATGCAAGATTATTGAAAAGCATCTTGGCCTTCAAGTAGATTTTGCCGGTAATATAGCGTTCGATGATCGCGTTCATGACGCCATTTGTCAGCGGGTGTCGTTTTTGGATCGTTATCCTTACACGCGCACCGCTTATGATTTGAGAGAGCTAAGTAAGCGCATCGCTCAGTTCACCGGGCAACAATTGTTGATTCGCTATACTTAGAAATCAGCAATTTTTTGAAAAATTCAAAAAATGACTTTTGAGGTCATCGATGAAGAAAGATTTTGCCAAGCTAAATTATTATGAAATGCTGGATATCAAACCGGACGCGGCTTTTTTTGAAATCCGTCACGCGTATAATGCCGCTTTGCAAATTTATGAGGCGGATTCTCTGGTCAGCTATTCTTTTTTTTCGCGGGAAGAAAGAAAAGAAATACTTAATCTCTTGGAAAAAGCTTATTCGACTCTCATTAATGGGAAAGGAAGAAAAAACTACGACAACCAACTAATGCAGACAGGCGTTTTAGCTTCTCCAGGCAATAAAGCGGCGGCAAGAAAGCCGGCCTGCATTTATGACGTTAAGCGACAATCAGGCACGACAGTTTTGCCCAAAAATAATAAAGCCGCTTTAAGGGCAAATGTTGCTCAAAATAAGCGCATTAATGAAATTTTATCAAAGGATGAAATTAGCGGCGCTGATCTAAAGGCCATTAGAAATGAACTGGGTGTGGCCATTGAAAAGATTGCCTCCGAAACAAGAATCCGCATGGATTATCTAATAGGCATGGAGGAAAATAAGATTGACCGCCTGCCGGCAGTAGCTTTTCTTAAAGGATTCGTTAAATCTTATTTGAAGTGCCTCTGCGTTGAGCCGGTAGAGGGGATTTGCGCGCGCTATATAGAAGGCCTGGCGCGTATGGGGAAAAATAATGAGACGGGAGTATTTTAAATTTTGAGTTCCCGATGGATTGAAAATAGATGCCTTTAAATGACTGCACAGGGAAAGTAAACGAAGCAATCCGCGTTTATTAAATCGGAAGAAAGGAGGGAAATTATGATAAAAATAATTTTTGCTTATACAAGCTTATTTTTATTCTGCACCACTATGGCAATTGCGGCGGAACAACAGTTTGAATCCGATAAGATTAAAACATCGGGTGGAGACCTTATCATAACGTTTATTGGTCATGGAACATTAATGATGTCTTGGGGCGGCAAAATTATCCATGTTGATCCGGTGTTGGGGGAGGCCGATTATTCCAAGCTGCCCAAAGCCGATTTGATCATCATAACCCATGAACATTCTGATCATTTCGATCTTAGGGCTATAGACCTTGTGAAAATGGCAAAAACAAAAATAGTGGCGAATGAAAATGTTGCCAAACAACTTTCAAAAATAATAATGATGAAAAATGGCGACATCCAGATTCTCGAAGGCTTCCGGATCGAAGCCGTTCCTGCATACAATATCGAGCATATGCGCACTCCCGGTGTCCCTTTCCATCCCAAAGGAGCAGGTAACGGATATATCGTTACCTTCGGTGACAAGCGTGTATATATTGCCGGGGACACGGAAAACACTCCGGAAATGAAAAAGCTCACTGGAATCGATATTGCGTTTCTACCCATGAATCTGCCCTATACGATGACTCCGGAGATGGTGGCCGACGCGGCCAAATCTTTCCGTCCAAAAATACTTTATCCTTACCATTACGGAAATACGAACATTCCCACGTTTCTTGATTTACTTAAAGGTGAGACTGCAATCGAAGTACGCATCCGTAAGATGCAGTAATTACAGCTCCAAAACATAAAACTCTGTTTTCGTTTGCCACGGTAATATTCCCCGGGAAGTTTTTTCAGTTTTTAAATTAACAATAATAATATAATAATTCAGAAAAGGCGTGTTGTCGTATAAGACGGAATAAGTGCTTGGTGATTTATTGAATCTAACCGGAAATCATGTTAGAGCAAACAAGTTATTTTAGCCTGACGGGGTAAATTTAGATGAGCGTTTACGAATATGTAGCTTTGGATGAAAAGGGACGGCAGTGCAAAGGCTTTATTGACGCGACAGGCGTCGCCGCAGCAAGACAAAAATTGCGCGAAGAAGGAGTTTATCCTGTCGAAATCAGCCAGACGCAACAGAAGAAAGATACTGTATTATCAGGTATTTTTGACATTAACCTGTGGCAAAAGGTTTCCGCCAAGGAGATATCGGTCTTCACCCGACAGCTTTCCACCTTGCTGGGTGCGGGGATCCCGCTAGTGCCTTCGTTTTCTATATTGCTGGCGCAGACGAAAAATACCCTGTTAAGAAAAATATTGGCGCAGATTCGCGGCGATCTTAATGAAGGTAAGAGCCTGACGACAAGCATGGAAAATTTCCCTCGCGTCTTTCCGCCTTTTTATATAAATATGGTCAAGGCCGGAGAGGCATCGGGAACGATTAACCTTGTTTTAGAGCGGCTGGCCGATTTCAGCGAAAACCAGCAGACTTTGATGAACAAGATACGCTCGGCGCTGGCTTATCCGGTAATCATGCTTTTTATCGGCAGTTTGGTTATTTTTCTTTTGATGACTTTTGTTGTTCCGCAGATTACCGAAATTTTCTCCGATATGCATCAAAGCCTCCCTTTTATCACGGTTGTTTTGATCGCGGTAAGTAATTTTTTAAAACTTTTCTGGTGGCTGATTTTGATTTTAATCGCGGCGGTAATTGTTGTTTTTAAATATATGACAAAAGGCACGGACGCGGGGAAGCGCTTTTGGGACAATGTGCGCCTGAAAGCTCCTGTCCTGGGAGCGATTAATCTCAAAATCGCGATTGCCCGCTTTTCCCGGACACTAGCAACTCTTTTGCAAAGCGGCGTGCCGCTGCTTTCGGCGATGGACATTGTCCGCAATGTTGTAAATAATATTTTTATCGGCGAAACAATCAGCAAAGCGGCTAAGGAAGTGGAGGAAGGGCAGGGACTGGCCGGACCGCTTACGCAAAGCGGCATTTTTCCACCGATGGTTACGGAAATGATTGCCGTGGGAGAGCAAAGCGGCTCGCTGGAAAAGATGCTCAACCGTGTTGCTACAACTTACGAAACGGAAGCACAATCGGATATTATGGTGATGACCTCTTTGCTGGAGCCGTTAATGATTCTGGCTATGGGTCTTATCGTCGGCTTTATTGTCGTATCAATTTTACTGCCGATCTTTGAGATGAACCAGATGGTAAAATAAAATTTGCGTTTACTGCATTTTAAAAGGGAGAAATGTTATGAAAATAAATAAGCAAAAGATAAAAGCACAGGCCGGATTTACCTTAATCGAACTAATGGTGGTGATAGTCATCATAGGGGTGCTGGCGGGTTTGATTATTCCCCGGGTTATGGGGCGTCCAGACGAAGCGCGGCAGGCCAAGGCTAAAATTCAGATGGAAAGTCTAGAATCGGCATTGAAACTTTACAAACTCGACAGCGGCAATTATCCCACAACGGAGCAAGGCCTGAAAGCCCTGGTTGAGCTTCCCACTGTCGGCAATCTGCCGAAAAACTGGCGGCAAGGCGGCTATCTTGAAAAAGGCAAAGTACCAAAAGACCCCTGGGGGAATGAATTTATTTATATGAGCCCCGGCTCTCACGGCGATTTTGATTTAATTTGTTTGGGTAAAGACGGTGACGCTGGAGGAGAAGGTTTCGACAAAGATATCAATAACTGGGAAATCGAATAGTAAGAACTCAATGATATATTCCCGTATATTGAATTTAACAATTCTGAAAAGAAGTATTTTTACCAAGCCGCGGGGTTTTACGTTGCTTGAGCTGTTGGTGGTTATTGCCCTTATCGGCGTGGTTTTAGTTCTGGCTGTTCCCACCACCAGAGATGTTTTAACCGGTGACAATCTAAAAAAAGCTTCACGCCAATTGATCGGCCTGGAAAGAAAGTTACGTGTGGAGGCTGTCCGGGATCAGACAGATTATATTCTTTGTTTCGATTTACCCACATCAAGTTATTGGGTGATTACTTCCGATATGACGCCGGAAAAAGAACATGAAGTTAAAAAAAACGCAAAAAAATTTCCGGCGGACGTTGTTCTTATGGATATTGTGGGGGAAAGCAATAAAAAGATTTCTACAGGGGAAGTTAAAATAAAATTCGCAAAAAATAATTTATGCCCCCCGATGATCATTCACCTTGGCCACGGGGAAGACAGGATGACTTTGGTCGTTAATCCCTTCTTAGGTATAACCGGTGTTTATGATGAATATGTAGATATTTCAGTAGATGAAGGTTTGGGAAGAAAGTCAACAAAGTAGAATGGTTTTTTCATATGCAAAATAAAAATGCCGGCTTTACGCTGATGGAAGTGTTGATTGCGATGGCTATTTTAGCGATCGCGCTGGTAGGCGTTTTTCAGTTGCAGTCGCAAAGCATTTCCATGGCCACGGATTCCCGATTTATGACCACCGCGGCGCTTTTGGCGCAAAGTAAAATGGTCGAGATTGAATCCGGAATCGTTTCATCCAGCCGCGCCCAGGACGGAGACTTTGGGGATGATTATCCTCAATATAGCTGGCGGCTGGAAGTTACCGATACCCAGTTGCCGCAATTTAAAAAAATAGAAGTTACCGTCAGAAATAAAGCCTTCCTGCGGGGCGGCACCTATAAACTTGTTCTTTATAAGGCAACAGGAATCTAAGTTATGTATCATCAATTAGGTAAAAGAAATTTTTTCTCTTACGGATTTACGCTGCTCGAAATTCTCATTGCCATATTTATTCTGGGAGTGGTCTTAACCACTGTTTATGCTTCTTATAGCTCTACGTTGAGAGTTGCCCATGACGTTGAATATGAAAGCGGTATTTATAAAATGGCGCGGATATCCCTGAATAGAATGATTAAAGACTTGTCTTCCCTGCAACTATCCGGCGATTCTTTTATCCTGCGTGCTGAAAAAAAATTGGTCCGTAAACACGAGTTTGTTTCCCTGATTTTTTGGTCGGCGGCTCATCTGGCTTTTGGTGAAAGTGATATTTCTGGAAATACAGCGAACATTTCTTATTTTGTAAAGGAAGATGAAGACGGAGATAGCTTTTCTTTATGGCGAGCGGATGTGCCCGGAACTAAACCATCACCGGAAAAGAACACGGATGGCGGATTTGTGCTTTGTCAGAACATCGAGTCTTTGAACTTAAAATTTTATGACGCGAGCGGCAGAGAGACCGATAATTGGGATTCCTCGTCCCTTTCCTCCGAGCAAAAGGGAAAGGCACCGGCGGCGATAAAAATAGAGCTGAGTTTGGTGAATGTAAACGACGCGGAAAAACCTTTTAAATTTATGACCAAGGTGTTTTTACCGGCAAAAAAATGAAAATGCTGAAAAAAATATTTTCGGATAACAAAGGCATCGCGCTAATCACGGTAATACTGATTGTCAGTATTCTGGTTGCTGTTGCCATAGAGTTGAACCGTTCGTCGCGCGCCGATATTTATGACGCGGCCAACATCAGTGACGGCATCAAATTGACGTATATCGCTAAGTCCGGCTTTTACGGAGCAGCTTCTCTGTTGATTAATTCCAAAAACGAATACGAGACTTTGCGCGATGACTGGGCAAACACGGAAATATTATCTGTTCAATCAAGACAACTTTTTGATGACGGCTATTTTGTGGTGAAAGTGGAAGACGAGGCAGGAAAAATTCCGCTCAACAAACTGGTCGGCGGAAACGCATATAATCCGGAAATTAAACAAATGCTGATTCGCCTGTTGAGCCAGCCGGAATTTGAGCTCGATAAAAGAAAAGCAGAAGAGATTGTGGATGCTATCAAAGATTGGATTGATGTAGATAATGAAGTGACGGGAGCGGGAGCGGAAAGTCTTTATTACGCCACGCAGAGCCCGCCTTATGAAGCAAAAAACGCGCCTCTGGATTGCATTGAAGAATTGCTTATGGTAAAGGGTGTAACCAAAGAGATCTATGCCGGAGGTAAGGGAAAACCATCTCTGGCTCAACTAGTTACCGTGGATAGCGAAGGAATAATAAATATCAATACGGCGCCCAACATGGTTTTACGCACCCTTTCCGACGCGATTACCCCTGAACTGGCGGACAAAATGGACGAATACCGCAGAGCTAAAGGCAATGACCTGTCTTCTGCAAATTGGTACGAGAATGTTTTCGGCATGTCACCAGGACTGATTCCGATAAGCTTGATTACGGTAAAAAGCAATTATTTTAAAATTTATTCAGCTGGAAAAATGAATAACATGGGACAGAATATTGTATCTGTGGTAAAAAAATTGCCGGAGAAGAAATCCGTTCAAATAGTTAAATGGAGACTCGATTGATGAAGGAATTTTTCTTGGGGTTGGATATAGGCCAGAAAACTATTAAAGCTGTTATACTCGCGGGTAAAACCCTGAGTGGTTGTCGCATTGTTGCCATGGAAGAGATAGATATTAATGAATACGGCGGCACGGGACCGGCGTTAAAAAAACTGGCTGAAAATATGAATTTTCATAATGTTCCTTGCTGCATATGCCTGCCGCTTGATGACGTAATGTTCAGACAAGTAGCCTTGCCCTTTCGCGATGATAATAAAATTCGAAAAACATTGCCTTTTGAGTTGGAACCGCTTATTCCTTTATCAAGAGAAGAGATAGTCACGGATTATTTAAAGGTTCCCGCGGGCGGTCTTCTTGTCGCCGCCATTGCCAAAAAATCAATTCAGGATTTAATAACCGCTGTCGAGAGCAACATAGCAGAAGTTTCGATTATCGATCTTTCTGCGGCGGCATTGGCTTTCCCGGTATTAAAAAAAACAGCTCTGGATGCATGCGGCGTTGTTTTGGACTTGGGGGCAAGCTGCACAACGGCGTCATTTTATGAAGATGGGGCAATTGTTCAACTGCGCTCTTTTTCCTTTGGCGGTGATTCGATTACGGCAGCACTGGCCGAAGAACTGTCCGTTGATCATAAAGAGGCGGAACTATTAAAAATTAACGGTAGTTATGAGGTTACGGGGAAAAATATTTCCGCCGTGTGCCGTCAGTTTTGCCGGGAGTTAAAAAATACCGTTGAGTTTATGAAATTGAATGGAGCGCTTAAAAGCGATTTATCCCATATTACGGTAACCGGCGGAGGCTCATTAAATACCCACCTGCAAAAAGAGATGGAGGATTATTTTGGCCTGCCTGTGGAAATTCTAGATATTGCGCAATCAGAGCAAATAGAAATTGAGGAAAATCTACGCGAAAAATATTCTCCATCGATTATGAACACGGCGCTGGCCGGGGCACTGGAAATATTTGACGGCCGTAAATCATTTAATTTCCGTCAGGGAGAATTTGCCGCTAAAAATGGTCACATTAATATTAAGGAGCAATTAAGATGGGCGGCCATAATAGCCGGAATAATATTTTTTCTGGCCGTAACCAATCAACTTCTTGATTATGGTTTGCAGGTTCGGCATCTCAGCATAATAAAAAAACAAATTTCCGCGGTTTTTAAGAAAAATTACCCTGAGGCTCCGGTCATGGTTGACCCTCTGCAGCAATTGAAGGCCAAGCTTGCCGAGAATAAAAAGGCTTTTGGTTTTTATGAGGGGGGGCTTAATTTTCCAGTGGTCGATTTATTGAAAGATATTTCCAGCTTAATTCCGCCTTCTCTCGAAGTTATAATTACCGATTTTAGTTGCGAAAACGGGATTGCTTTAATGAAAGGTCAGGCCATAAGTGTTGATGATGTGTCCGCGGCCAGAAATGAGCTGATCAAATCCAGGCACATCAAAGATGTAACCATGGGTTCGACGAGCCTGACAAAAGAAGGCGCCAAAGTCGATTTTAATTTGAGGATTGAGCTTAAATGATTAAATCATTCTGGGATAAACTTGATAAAAAACAGCGTTATATGGTAGCAGGCACGGCGGCGCTTGTTTTGATTGTCTTGATTTTTGAATTGGTTATTTCTCCTTTCTGGGAGGCTAAAGCCAAAGTCCGACAAAATATCCGCATAAATCAACGGAAGCTGGAAGAGATAAAACAGCTTGATGCTGAATTTACAAGATATGAAGAGAAAATAGCAAGAATCAAAACTGTCATGGCCAAAAGAACAACAGGTTTCAGTTTGTTTTCTTATTTGGAAAAAAAAGCAACACAGGCCGGTGTTCGAGGAAACATTGCATACATGAACTCTTCCCGCGGTGTGCAATCTACCGCGTTTGAAGAATCGTTGGTTGACATGAAACTTGACAAAATAACTATCAAGCAGCTTACCGATTTTTTGTATTTTGCCGAATCATCCGCCGATTTAGTAAGAATAAAAAGAATTACGGTGAATAAAATAAAAGAAAGTCCGGAGTATTTAAGGGCGCAAATACAAATAGCCGCTGTTACGGCGCTGGGCCCGCGTCAGGGAGGCAGCTAGTGATATGAACTTTCTTAAGAAAAAGGCTTTGTGGTTTACTGTTTACGGAATATTCATAACCATTTTATTTGTCTATCTCCTTTTCCCCGGCGAGTTGGTGAAGAGCAGGCTGGAAAATTCGATTAATTCGGAACAATTCGCGATTAATTCCTCATCGCTGCATGCTTCTTTTCCTCTCGGTTTCAAGCTAAAAAATGTGACGATAAGTTCAGCATCCCCGGTAAACGTTTTTTTTCAGGGCGAAGCGCTTGATGTGCAATTCAATCTATCGAGCCTTTTTCGCCGGCGCACATATATCGGTTTGAGCGGCAACGCCTACGGCGGCAGCTTTAACGGAACTGCCGGTATATTATCTCTGTCCCAAGCCTATCCACCCGCTGAGGCTAAATTAAATTTTAAAAATATAGATTTAGAAAAATACACTTTAATTAAAGATAAACTGGGAAGAACAATTACAGGTAAAGCACGGGGCATTTTAACTTACAATACCGACGAAGCCGGGAAAATAACGGCGGGGGATTTAAAATTATTATTATCCAAAGGCGCTTATCTCTTGGCTGAACCGTTTTTGGGGATAGCCAGAATTGATTTTGAAAACGGTGATATCCAGGCCGAGTTTGTAAACGGAAGTATCAAACTGCAAAAACTGGAAATATCGGGCGCACAAATAAATTGTTTATTAAAGGGTGAAATAACGCCACAGACAGATTTCATAAACAGCCGGTTAAGTTTGGACGGCACGATGGAAATACGCGGTAAGGATAACGTAAAAATGAAAATTACGATTGGCGGCACATTAGCCAACCCGGTAATGCGGTATATTTGATGGGGAAGTTTATGCGGGTCAACATAGAGCAAATATTTAAAAGTTGGTTCGATCTTGCCCGGGATTTCGTGGCCAATCCTTCAATTAATCTGGGCAAGGTGCGTACATTTCTTATTTTGCTGGCGATAACAATTTTGTCTTATGAAACAGTTGATTTATTTTACAAGGTCATCAGTTTTTCATTAATGAATACATCCGCTGCCGTGAAAAATGCCGGGGCTGTTAATGTTACAGCTTCCGCCGTGCGCAGTGACCTCCAGAGTTATGGAATCATCACCGAGCGAAATTTGTTCCTTACGACTTTAAGAGCGACAAGTGCTAAGGAAGGGGGCTTTATCGCCTCCGGTGAAGAAGTGGCGGAGTTTGATTTGAAAGGGACGATCGCCGGCGGAGATTCTTTTGGCTTTGTGATTATTGAAGAACGAGGCAGTAAAAAACAGCGTTTATACCGCCTGGGGGACATGATCGGCTCGGCCAAAGTGATCAAAATATCGCGCAATACTGCAACCATCAAGAGCGGAGGCCGCGACATAACTCTCAAAATAAAAGCGACGCCGGAAGGCCCTTTGTTAAATCCTTCCCGGATCTCCCGGGATACCGTTACTTCACCCGGCGTGGCTATGAGCAGAAAAGAAATAAGTGAAAATCTGCACGATTTGCAAGGTATTATGACCCATGCCCAGGTACGGCCTTATTTTGAGGCCGGTGCACAGCAAGGTTTTATTGTTTCCCAGATTAAGCCGGACAGCCTTTACCAAAAACTGGGTCTGCAAAATGGTGATATTATCATTGACGTAAACAACAAACGTATGCAAAGTGCCGATGACGTCATGCAATTGGTTAATTTGATGCAGTCGGGCGAAAGCATTGTCGTGAATCTGAAGAGACAAGGCAAGGTAGAAACTATCAATTATTCTTTTCATTGAGAGGAAAGAAAAAGCGTATTTATTATGTATGCCGCTTATTTTGGTTTAAAAGAAAATCCTTTTAATTTATCGCCGGAGCCCCGTTATTTGTTTTTGAGCGAGCACCATCGCGACGCTTTAAATTGCCTGATTTACGGTATTCAGGAGAAAAAGGGTTTTGTTTTGCTTTCCGGCGGCATCGGCCTGGGGAAAACCACAATTTGCCGCAGTCTGCTCGAATCTCTTGACGATTCGGTGGAGACGGCGCTGATTTTCAACACGGCCATTTCCGATATGGATTTATTGGAAACAGTGCTTACAGAATTTGGCATCAAAAGCAGAAAGGATTCAAGGACAAAAAAAACTTACATTGATGCTTTGAATAAATTTCTGCTGAAAAATTTCGGCAAACGGAAAACAGCGGTGCTTTTAATTGACGAAGCGCAAAATTTATCACACGGCGTTTTGGAACAATTGAGGAT
>Ga0154766_114_pt11 | contig 31070 bp, 35 predicted proteins | sample Rifle2008BG16ft_FD_105774 | JGI IMG/M metagenome (GOLD analysis project Ga0154766, IMG submission 105774) | Deltaproteobacteria bacterium RBG_16_44_11
AGACGCAGAGGCTGCCCGGCGAATAAAGCCGAATGACGCCGTAAGGATAATTCGTGCTTTGGAGGTTTTGGAGCAAAGCGGCGAATCTATTATTTCCAAGCAATCCCGGCATTCCGGAGGTGAAAGTTCATACAACACCCTCAAAATAGGTCTTCAAGTTGATCGCGAAGAATTAAAAATAAGAATCAGCCAAAGAACGCAAAAAATGATAACTGCGGGACTCTTGGATGAAGTTAAAAGTATTTTGGCGCGCGGTTACAGTGAAACGCTCAAACCACTGCAATCATTAGGTTATAAACAAATAATTAAATATTTAGCCACGGAATTTGATCTCGCTGAGGCGGTGCGTTTAATTAATCGTGATACCGGGCATTATGCCAAGCGGCAAATGACGTGGTTTTCCGCCGATAAGGAAATTAAATGGTTCAATTCCGATTGTTCTTACGATATAAAAAAAAATGTGGAAAAATTCTGGAAAGAAAACCAGGCATTAACAACATGCAATAGTACTTGACACAAAAAGGCTCTGAAGATAATTAAGAAATTTCAGAATAAGCTGTAGTCCTTTAGGAAAAGGAAAAAATATCATGCAACATGCCATAATTAAATATAAAAAGATTAAAACTTTTTTTATCTTTCTTACAGCATTTTTATTAATTATTTCTTGCGGAACGAAAAACAGGGTTCCCACAAGTCAACTTGATACTCCGCAACATCATACGGATAACGGTTTAAAACTGCTTGGTCAGGAAAAATATGTTGATGCCCGGAAGTCGTTTGAATTGGCTGTGCAATTAGATGGTAAATATTCCCTGGCCTATACCGGAGTAGCCTTGGCCAATATATATACCGCTAATTATGATGACGCCTGGGACAACCTGAAAACTGGTTGGAAATATGCGAAAACTGATGAAGAAAAAGAATTCGCTTATGTCAGCCGCATTCGGTACTTTACACAAAGCAAAGGAAAGAAGAAATGGCTCGAAGCGGCCAAAGATGAATTTGATGAGGCGGTTAAAATAAATCCCCAGTACGCAGCAGCTTATTATTTTATGGGTTTGGCTTACAAAGCTGGCCTTGAATTTGATCTGGCCGGTCAAATGTTCACAAAAGTTATCGAACTAAAAAGCGGATATATGGAAGAAGCGGATGGACAGTTAAAATTCCTGCAAAAAGTTCAAAGGGCCATGCCCGGAACTACTACGGGAAAACAAATAGCACTGGTGGAACGTCTCACACGCGCGGACGCGGCGGCTTTATTTATAGAGGAATTAAGGATAGACGCGCTTTACAAACAACAGGCACAGAAAACGTTTGATACTTCAGTCAAAGATCCGCAAAAAGCCGCTGGAAAACCTGTAAAATCGACAGCGAAAGATATCGCCGGTGACCCGTTAAAAAAAGATATTGAAGGAATTCTGGAGATTGGATTGCGCGGATTAGAAAATTATCCTGACGGCAATTTCCATCCACAAGAGTTGATTACACGCGTCGCTTACGCGATGATGTTGGAGGATATATTAATTAAAGTGAGTGGTGATAATACTTTGGCCACAAAGTTTATCGGGTCAACATCGCCTTTCCCTGATTTAAGCGCGGATTTACCTTATTTCAATGCGGCAATGGTTGTAACTTCACGCGGCATTATGGAACCAAAAGATAAGACGACAGGAGAATTCGCTTCGCTTAGTCCGGTAGCAGGTGTTGATGCTCTTGTGACTATCCGCAGGATTAAGGAAGAATTAAAATTTAATTAATTAATTATTTTATAATAAGACATAAAAAAGCGGGGTATTAAATATCCCGTTTTGTATTTTATTAAGTGCTAATATTCATATCGGAGTGAAAAATTAATGGTGAAAAAAGAATTAAGCAAAGCATTTGAACCACAGGATACGGAAAAGAGATTATACGATTACTGGCTGAAAAAAAACCTTTTTCATGCACGCGATAAAAGTAAAGCTAAAGCTTTTTCCATGGTGATCCCGCCTCCCAATGTAACCGGGATGTTGCATATGGGGCACGCTTTGAATAACACATTGCAGGATATCATTATACGCTTTAAGAGAATGCAGGGTTTCAACACGCTTTGGATGCCGGGCATGGATCATGCCGGCATTGCCACGCAAAATGTTGTAGAACAAGCACTGGCCAAAGAAGGATTATCACGCCATGATTTAGGGCGGGAGAAATTTATCGCCCGTGTCTGGGAATGGAAGGAGAAATACGGCGGTGTAATTATCAATCAGTTAAAAAGGCTGGGCTGCTCCTGTGATTGGCAAAGAGAGCGTTTTACCATGGACGAAGGCTTATCTCAGGCGGTACGCGAAGTTTTTGTCCGATTATATGAAGATGATTTAATTTACCAGGGAGATTACATTGTTAACTGGTGTCCCCGCTGCCATACGGCAATTTCAGATTTGGAAGTAGAATTTAAGCAAGAAGCAAGCTGTTTATGGAATATCGGTTATCCCTTAGCCGACGGCAAAGGAGAAATTATTGTAGCCACAACACGCCCGGAAACGATGCTGGGCGATACCGCAGTGGCAGTAAACCCCAAAGATAAAAGATATAAAGATAAAGTCGGCAAATACGTTATTCTTCCTTTAGTAAATAAGAAAATCCCGATTATCGCCGATGATTATGTAACCATGGATTTTGGTTCCGGCGCGGTAAAAATTACGCCCGGTTCCGATCCGAATGACTTTGCCATGGCCCAGCGGCATAATCTGGAAATTATCACGATAATGGACGGCCGGGGAATTATTAATGACAAAGGTGGAATTTATAAAGGGCAAGACCGTTACGAAGCGCGCAAAAATGTTGTAGACGATTTGGAAAAAGGAAAATATCTTGTCAGTACGGAGCCGTATTCGCATAGTGTCGGGCAGTGTTACCGCTGTAAAACGGATATCGAGCCGATGGTTTCCAAACAGTGGTTTGTTAAAATTAAGCCATTGGCCAAGCAGGCGATCGAAGCAGTGGTTAAAGGAAACACTAAAATTGTTCCCAACACCTGGGAAGCAACTTATTTTGAATGGATGAACAATATTCGCGATTGGTGCATCTCCCGGCAGTTGTGGTGGGGGCATCGGATTCCCGTCTGGTATTGTGGTGGATGCGGCAAAGTCATCGTTTCCAAGGTCGATCCGGATAAATGTACGGCATGCGGCGGTACTTCATTGAAGCAGGATGAAGACGTGCTCGACACTTGGTTTAGCTCCGCTCTGTGGCCTTTTACCACGTTAGGCTGGCCAAAAAAAACCAGCGCTCTAAAAACATTCTATCCGACATCGCTTTTAATAACAGGCTTTGACATTCTATTCTTCTGGGTGGCGCGCATGATGATGATGGGTATTTACGTGATGAAAGATGTTCCTTTTAACGATGTATATCTGCACGCGCTGGTACGCGATGAAAAAGGAGATAAGATGAGCAAATCCAGCGGCAATATCATTGATCCGCTGGTCATGATTGATAAATACGGCACGGATGCTTTTCGCTTTACCCTGGCGGCATATACGGCGCAGGGCAGAGATGTGCGAATGTCTCCCGAAAGAATTGAAGGCTATAAATTTTTTGTCAATAAAATCTGGAACGCCGCTAAGCTTACATTCGCCAATCTCGCGGACTATAATGAAAGAAAAGTTGTTAAGTCAAAAGATTCTCTGCCTGATAAATGGATTAAGGCGAAATTAAATAAGACGGTGGAGGAAGTTACAGCAAACCTAAATGATTACCGCTTTAATGAAGCCGCCGCCGCTATTTACCGTTTTATCTGGCATGAATTCTGCGATTGGTATCTGGAACTGAGCAAACCAGTGCTTTATGGGAAAGAAAGTTCAGGACAAAGACGCGCGGCGCAACGAACTCTGCACGATGTATTTAAAATTTCCCTTCAGTTGTTGCATCCTTTTATGCCGTTTGTTACTGAAGAATTATGGCAGGTCTTAACAAAGAGCGATAAAAATTCAATTATGGTCAGCTCCTTTCCGGTTTGCAATAAAAAATGGAAAAACGCGAAGGTGGAAAAAGAAATGCAATTTATAATGGATATAATTACAAGTATCCGGAATATTCGCGGTGAAATGCAAATACCGCCTTCGCGCAAACTACAACTTCTGATTTCGGCGTCGGATAGTTCATCAAAGAAAATAGTTGAATCAGGTAAAAATTACATTATCATTATGGCTAATTTGGAAGAGCTGAAAGTGGATGTGAATTTAGCAGAGCCAAAAGGTGTAGCCACAGGAGTTATCGGTTCGACAAAAATATTTGTTCCGCTGGCCGGTATTGTGGATATTGCCGCAGAAAAAACACGTCTGGGGAAAGAATTGGCGAGAGTGGAAAAAGATTTGCAACAATCTTCGAAAAAACTGGCCAATCGCGACTTTTTGGAGCGGGCTGCGGCAAATGTAATAAAAAAGGAAGAAGAAAAATTAAAAGAATTTCAAGAACATCATGTTGCCTTAGAAAAGGCTCTGATAAAGTTAAGCGAGATCAGTGCCTGATGATGAAAAACACTTTTATTTACAATGAGATAAACCGGATAATTAAAACAGCGCTTAAAGAAGATATCGGCGCCGGCGATATCACGACGAAAGCAATTGTCAGCCCAAAAAAGATGGGGCAAGCTCAAGCGATCGCCAAAGATGATTTTGTCGTAGCGGGAATTAATATATTTAAAAAAGTATTTCTTTTTGTTGACGAAAGAATTAAATTTAAAATATTTATTACCGAAGGTAATATAACGAGAAAGGGAGAATTATTAGCGCAAGTATCCGGCGCTTTGGCCTCCATTCTTCAGGCTGAACGCGTCGCCCTTAATATATTACAGCGGATGTGCGGCATAGCCACGCAAACAAGAAGATATGTTGATGCAGTTCGCGGGACCAAAGCAAAAATTCTTGATACCCGCAAAACTATTCCCGGTTTACGCGTACTGGACAAAATGGCAGTTAAAATAGGCGGAGGATTTAATCATCGCCTGGGGCTTTATGACGGTGTACTAATTAAGGATAACCATATTGCCGCCGCTGGTAGTATTAAATCCGCGGTAGCCGCGCAAAAGAAAAAAATGACAAAAAAAATAAAGATTGAACTGGAAACTAAAAATTTGACGGAAGTTCAAGAAGCTTTAAGCTCCGGCGTGGATATTATTATGCTGGATAATATGCCCATTGATGAAATGAAAAAAGCAGTGGAACTGATCAGGGGCAGGGCGCTTGTGGAAGCTTCCGGCAATGTTAATTTGAACAATGTTGCACAAATAGCTCAAATTGGCGTGGATTTTATATCAGTAGGAGAAATTACCCATTCCGTCCGCGCGGCGGATATATCCTTAAAAATTAGCGCATAAATATCGTCATATTTATATGGATTATAATAATATAAAAAATACTAATATACAGGAGTTGTTATGGCTATCGAACAAACATTGATTGTTGTTAAACCCGACGGACTTATTAAATCCCTTACGGGAAACGTTATTTCCAGATTAGCAGAGGCAAAATTGACCATTATGGGCGCAAAGGTTATGCGTGTTAGCCGTGAGCTTGCCGAAAAGCATTATGAACATCTCAAAGATAAACCCTTCTTTGAAGAGCTGATCATGTATATCATGGGAGAAGTGCATAAAACACGTAGGGTACTTGCTTTGGTGTACCAGGGTGATAACGCGATAACGAAAATCAGGGATGTTGTTGGCGACACAAATCCGGAAATGGCAAATCCGGTATCAATCAGAGGAGCATACGGAAGAATTACCACAACGGGAGTATTTGAAAATGTTGTTCACGCTTCTTCCAGCCCGGAGGATGCCGAAAAAGAGATAAAGCTCTGGTTTCAACCAGATGAAATTATCGAAGATTTATACCCGGTAAAAGAAGTTACACTCAAGAATGTAAAAAAGTTAGTTTGGGCATAATCGGCGTTGAGTTTCACAATATTTATTTTCCAGCAGCTAAAAATATTAAAACTCTTTTTTTCCAAAAAATAGCCTAAAAAATATTTCCGTACACATTATTTTATTTATATGGATTATAATATTCAATTATTAGAAAAAAAACTCTTAGGTAAAACCATTGGCCATAAGCTTTATTATTACCAGGAAATTGGTTCGACAAATGATGAAGCTTTCAGACTGGCCGGTGCGGGAGCACGAGAGGGCACCGTAATTATTGCCAATAGTCAAACCAAAGGCAAAGGACGCCTGCAAAGAATCTGGCATTCACCGTCTGAAGCCAATATCTATACTTCGATTATTTTACGGCCGAATTTTGCGCCAAATCTTGCGACGCAAATACCTATAATGGCGGGTGTAGCAGTAGCCGAAATTCTGGAAGGGTATTGTATCGGCAAGGTGGGTCTCAAATGGCCGAACGACGTTCATTTAAACGGGAAAAAAATATGCGGTATTTTGTCCCAGGCAAAAACTACCGTAAATAGTATCGCTTTTGTTGTTCTGGGCATCGGCATTAATGTAAATATTAGCCATGAGCAATTTCCGTTGAATATTAGAGATATTGCTACGTCCTTGGCCATAGAAGGCGGTCGGGACTTTTCCCGTCAGGAATTAATAATTAGTCTGTATGAAAATCTGACAAAATGGTATAAAAAACTTAAACATAATGGTTTTGACGAAATAAAAGAGAAATGGTTAAGCATGACTCCCATGATAGGTTGTAATATTCAAGTAATGTTTCAAGATGAAGTAATAAGAGGCAGGGCTCTGGATATCGCTGAAGATGGTTCGTTAATAATACTGAATGCAAAAGGTGAAAAAATCAAAATATCCGCGGGCGATGCCACAATATTAAAGGAGAATTAGAAATGTTACTGGTAATTGATGTAGGCAATACGAATACGGTCTTGGGTCTCTACGATGAAGATAAGTTGATTCATGATTGGCGCATTCGTACGGAAATTGATCATACGGTTGATGAATACGGCATGCTCATTTTTAACTTGTATCAGTCCAGTTTAATGAAAACAGAAGAAATTAAAGCTATTAAAGCGATTATTATTTCCTGCGTAGTGCCGCCGATGCTCAATATTTTGGAACCTTTATGCGTAAAATACTTTAATGTAAAACCGATGATTGTCGGCCCGGGAATTAAAACAGGAATGCCTATTTTTTATGACAATCCCAAAGAAGTAGGGGCTGATAGAATAGTCAATGCTGTCGCTGCTTATGATAAATACCATCAGGCGGCGATTATCATCGATTTTGGTACAGCAACTACTTTTGATTATATTTCACCAAAAGGAGAATACATGGGAGGATGTATTGCACCTGGAATAATGATTTCCAGCGAAGCACTATTTGAACGTGCAGCAAAGCTGCCCCGTGTGGAATTCAGTAAGCCTAAATCAGTAATTACGAAAGATACGGTGAGCGCTATGCAGGCGGGAATTATTTTTGGTTACGCCGGACTTATTGACGGTATCGTAGAGAGAATGAAAGCCGAAATAAAAACTAAACCCCTGGTAATTGCCACAGGGGGATTGGCCAGCGTGGTGGCGCCGGAAACAAAGTGCATTGATAAGATTGAAGAGATGTTGACGCTGGAAGGTTTGCGCATAATTTATAATTTAAACAGCAAATCATGATACATTCATAAAAAGTCGAGTAACGGGCATTTACAGGATTATAAATAATACATGAACAAAGTTGAAAAAATAATTTATTTAGGTTCAGATTATTCAAATAGTAGCGGGGTCAGCAAAACATGCTGAACGTCGGCTTAACGGGAGGTATCGCGTGCGGTAAATCCACCGTAGCGGATATGTTTGTCCGGCGTGGGGCTCATCTAATTGATTTTGATAAACTTGCGCATGAAGTGCAAAAGCCGGGAAGAGCCGCTTGGGAAAAAGTTGTCCAATATTTTGGCGAGGATATTTTACTGCCGGATAAGAATATTGACCGTAACAAATTAGCTAAGATTGTCTTTGCGAATCAGGAAAAACTTGCCGCACTTAATCAAATTGTTCACCCTTATGTATTTCTTGAATGGCATGATTATTTGGAAAAAATCGGAAACAAAGAAAAAAACGCCATAATTATAGCGGCGGTGCCTCTTTTATTTGAAATAGAAAGACAACATCTTTTCGACGTGACCGTGCTTGTTGTTGTATCACCTGAAGAACAATTAAAACGATTAATGGCGCGCAATGATTTAAACAGGGAAGAAGCACAAAAAAGAATATTAAGCCAGATGCCCATTGAACAAAAAGTCGCATTGGCGGATATCGTTATAGATAACCAAGCGTCTCTTTCCGCAACTGAGAATAAAGTAGAAGAAGTATGGCAAAAACTATTAAAACTTGAAGATGACATATACAAACATAAAAATATAAAGGTATTGAATTAAAGGAAAAATAATGGAGGCAAGCTTAATACGATCACGTATTATTACACGATTTTTGTAATATGTAAGGGTCATTAAAAAATAGTTGTGGAGGGAAATAATGATTCAGGAAAATGTTAAAGCCGACTTCTGCGCGAAAGTATCGAAGCCCGTTATCGACGCTTCTTCTTATGTTCATCCTCTCGCCGCAGTTATCGGAAATGTCATTTTGGGGAAAAATATCATGGTGGCGCCCACCGCTTCGGTTAGGGGAGATGAAGGACAGCCTATTTATGTGGGTGATAATTCCAATATCCAAGATGGCGTTGTAATTCACGCGCTGGAAACGGAAATGAATGGTAAACAGATAGATAATAATCTCTCTGAGGTAAACGGAAAAAAATATGCAGTATATGTGGGAAGCCGAGTTTCATTGGCTCATCAGGTACAAATTCATGGACCGGCAGTAGTTATGGATAATACTTTTGTCGGTATGAAAGTATTGATATTTAAATCTTTTGTCAGCGAGAATTGTGTTATTGAACCGGCGGCGATATTGATGGGAGTAAAAGTTGCTGACGGCCGTTATGTTCCTGCAGGAGCGGTTATTAAGACTCAAGTTGAGGCTGATAATTTACCGAAGATTACCCCTGATTATCAGATGAAAGACATGAATAAAGGAGTTCTCCATGTAAATATTGCCCTGGCCAGAGGTTATTTGGCGGCAGATAAAAAATAATTTTAAAGAATCGAGTTAAAAAACAATATCTGTACAAAATTTAAGAGGTTTGAATGTAAATATGCATGTTTATAAAAAGTAAAGCTATTTTAGTTAGTGAAAATAAATACCGCTGTCTTTCCTGCGGAACTACAGAAAATATTAATAGAAAGAAGTATTGTTCCGTCAGTTGCCGGCAAAACCTGCGGCAAAAATTAAATGCAAGAAACGGCCTACTGCAAGCCCTATACGCCCGTTACGCGACTTTTTATTTTTCCGACACGATGATTATTATGGATATAGCTCCCGCAGGTTTTAAGGAGATATTTCGATTTTCACAGGAGATGGTTGCGGGACAAAAGCCCGCGGAAGAATTTGGCAAAATGGCAAATATGTTGGGAAGAGCGTGGTGGGACGAAGAGCAGCGTTCAAGGAAAAAATATTTGGCGTCCCGGCATGTGCTGAATTTAGCTCAAAAACATCAGGCAGCGACATCCGCCAGGCCTAAATTAGTAAAAGTTCCCACTATTCGGACCGAAATTTTAAAATATCTAGGAATGGAAAAAGATGATTTAAACTCAAACCAGTTACCTAAGATTATTAAAAACTCTTACCGGCAACAGGCAAAAATTCATCATCCCGATCTAGGTGGGCATGCTTCAACATTCAGAAAAATTCACGCCGCTTATAAAGAGCTTCTTCAATGGTCGGAGAATCCACGCTTTATACACAGGAAAGGTTTCCCTGATAAATGGTTTTATGACGGGGAAAATAAAAAGTGGATTCAACCGATGCCGGTGAAAAAGACTGAAGGCTAAAGGTGTTTAGGCTGAAGGTTGAAACGAATCCCAGCATTCTGAACGGCAAATGCCGGGGTTGAAATCTGTCTTATACCTAACAGCCTTCAATCTCGCGCCTCTTCGTATGACCTCGTGTCACCTCGTGTGACCTTCAGGTTATCAGGTGATTAGGTCATTAGGGGTCAGTCTTTTCTCTAATTACCTTTAGTTCCCCCGGCGTATTTATGTTGAGAAAAAGACGCCCGTCTTCGTTGAAAGGTTTTATTCGCTCTTCCGGTACGGGAAACACACGCAGTTCCTTATAAAATGAGGTTATTTTTAGTTTATCCGCTAAAAGATGCCTCTTTATTACGGGCAGACAATTTTTGGAATAGATAGCGTGAAGAGGCTGAAAGCCTTCCGATAGTTTGGGAACAACGATATCGTATTTATCCGCCTGCTCGGTTAGATAAATAATAAAATCTTTATTTAAAAAAGGCATATCGCATGCGGCGATAAAAGAATGATTATGAGAGGCGAAGAAAAGACCGGTGTAAATTCCTCCCAACGCGCCCTTATCTTTGTAAATATCACTGACAATTACAGCGCTTGCGAATTCAGTATAAAACAGGGGATCATTTGTTACAATAATTATTTCTGAAAATATTTCATGATAAACACCGAGAATTTTGTCAATCAGACGGTAGTTTTCCACTTCCAAAAAAGATTTTTTCTTCCCCATGCGAGTATTTTTACCGCCGGCCAAAACAATGCCGCTTAAATTTTTTTTCATATTAAAGTTATTGCCGTTTAAGCGTAGTTTGAATAATTAATTTTATTATGCAACAATACAACATTATCTATCTAATTATTTTTCTATCAATGGACAATTGTTTGATGCCGTCTTGTTCTACCATTGCGCTAAAATCCGCATGGCCTTTGAATCTCAAAACATTGAGCATGAATATTTCCAGTTTGCTAAGAACATTCGGCGGCAGAAGATTGCCGTCAATTTCAATCGAAATTATCGGGTATTTTCTTTCTCTGGCCCACGGAGTAAATAAACCTTCGATTACCCGTCCAATGAGGCAGGCAAATGGTGAAATATTTACTATGCCCGAATAGCCGTCCATCATTGCTGTGGCGGCAACCCCGCTCGATATGCTTATTTCCGAATAAAGCTCCTGGCTCAGGAAATGCTTTTCGGTGTTTTTCATTATTTCTTTTATGTCGTGAGGAGAATCAGGAATAAGCCCGGTTGCGTTCAACGTCTCCCGGATATTTTTCTCCACATTATGTTTATAAAAATGTTCGATTTTCCAATTGATTAAATCCATAAATTCTCTGGCAAAGATTCGGCGATACCATGGTGTTAAGCCCAGTCTTTTTTTAAGTTCATAGTTACGGACAAAATCACAATAATAAATCCACTCAGCAATACTCGAAACTTTGCCGATAATACCATGATTACTGAAGTGCTGAATCAATTCATCTACGGCAAAATCGTCACGCCGCACATATATTTCACCGACAATGAGCACCTTGGGGTATTCTTCGATCTTCTTCTTTAGCGGGATAAGGGAAATATCGCCGGCAATTTCTTTTAAAACCGGCAGAACTTCGGTAATATTATGCTCAGCGATGCTGATCATTTTGTGCCAGAGTTTATCGTATTTTTCCATCGCGCTTTCCGGGTCTGCCGCGCAAGTTCTCAGAGATGTTTCGACATCTTTCATATAATCGCCGATTGTAATGGCCCACCAGGCGTATTTGGAAAATTCCGGGCCTAGTTCGTTATAAGAGTTATCCGAATCTAAAGTAAAAACGACAACATTTTCCAGACGCAAATCTTTGAAAAGATTTTCATAAAAGACAAAATACTGACCTGTGCGGCAAGGGCCTGTTGTAGTAGGGACAAACAGGATATAAATTTCATCCTTCCGGTATTTATCGGAAGAAAAATATTTCAAAGCGCTGCCTAAAACAAGATGTGAAGGCAAACACTCCTTCCCGGAAGCGTGATTGCGTGCCATCTGTAAAGTGTAAATATCCGGCACCGGCATAGCTTCCGCATTAATACCCAAGCCGCGAATAGTGGCGCCGATCAGTTCCGCGGAAAGCCTGCCCATACTCGAAAGCAAAAGTTTGACGCGCTGGTTATTTTTAATAGGAATCTTTTCTCCCGTTTGCCTGTTTAAAATATGAATATCTTCGCCGCGATTATTAATAAATCTCAGTCCATTATCGTATCTGGACTCGCGCATATCTGTAATTTTAGAACGATATCCTTCGATAATATCCAAAAATGCTTCGATGCGTGTATCCACACCGGCGTCCGCAGTATGAGAATCCAGTTCCAAAATTAAAAAAGGCTTGGTGCCCATAATCCATTTTAGATAATGGAGCATAAAAGAATCCGGCGCGCAGGAGAAATTGGAGATATATGTGACATAAATATTGTCTTCATTTTTTAATAAAACGCCGGCTTTCATATCCTGTTGGCCGTAATACCAATACATATTGGGATAAATAGGTTGATCGGAGAAAGGAAGAATATCGTAAGGGATGACTGAATAGCCGCGAGTTGTATATTTACGCGGAATGCCCATGTTGGCATCAGCTGTGAATGCATTATAAGGTCTGCCCAAAAGAGCAATGACCGGTCTTTTTGCTCTTTTAGCTTCGGCCAGTGCGGTTTTGCCTAACTGGCCTGCCTTGACAAAATATTCCATTTGTTTATTGTAAGCAATCGTAAAAGCCTTTTTAGATTCGCTTTCGGGAAATCCGAGTCCTAAGGCCATTTCTACAAATGATTCAGAGGCTTTTTCCGGGCCATACATAAAACTGACTACAGGCAACAAATATTTATCATCCGGAATTTCAGGGAAAGCCTTCTTAATATAGTAGGGTAACCCTTGTGTGATGGGACAAAAGTTTGCCGGAGTGTCTTTTTCATAACTTTCCATGTCTTTAAAGTGTGGCAGAAAAATGTAATCAAGATTACGGTCAAATATATCCTGCACAGATCCATGAGCAATTTCCGCAGGAAAACAATAGCTGCTTTCCACCCGTGCTGTACCTTCGGCTGATATATTCTTCGAAATAATAGTTTCTATGCCCAATTCATGAAAAAACCAGGAATAAAGCGGCCAAAGGGTATAAATGGAAAAGCAGCGAGGAATACCGATAATAAAATCTTTTTTCTTGTTCAGGTTGGCAGGATTCGGCGCACATTCCTTAAAGAGGAGATCGTTACGCTGTTCGATATAGTCGAATACCTCAGCTTCGTTAAATGCCTTTTTCTTTCTTATATTGGCATATTTATTACACCTGCCGCCGAACATATACTTATTGTTATTCACGTTAAGAATGCGTATCGGGCAAAAATTATCGCAAGCCTTGCACTGAAATTCCTTTTCATAAATTATTTCCGTGGCCAGAATGCGGTCAATATCGAAAGGGTTTTTACTGAGAAAACCATCCTTTAGTTTTTGCTTGGCAAGGATGCCTACGCCGAAACAACCCATCAGTTCGGGATCAGGAGGCACAAGAATATTCTTATCCAGCAGCATGGCAAAAGCCAGAGGAACGGCTTTGTTTTTGGCCACCCCGCCTTGCAGAACAATATTTTTGCCGATGGTTCGATTTCCCACCACTCTATTCAGATAGTTGGAAACGATCGAGGTGACGATTCCCGCCGTTATATCTTCGCGGGAAGCGCCCTGTTGAATGGCATTGCGGATATCTGAGTTAATAAAGGCGGAACAATGTTCGCCGAATTTCAAAGGTTCCTCGGCGGCAAGGGCGATATCGCCGATATCGGCAGCCTCGGCGATGTTTAAATCGCCTTGCGCGGATTCTTCCAAAAAAGAACCTGTTCCGGCAGAGCAGGCTTCGTTCATGGCGTAGTCTATGGGTACCTTATTTTTCAGGAAAACATATTTGGCATCCTGTCCTCCAATTTCAAATATCGTATCAATATTCTCACGATAAAAAGTGGTGCCGACAGCGTGAGCGATAATTTCGTTGTAAACAGCAGGCGTTTCCAAAAACACACCCAGTATCTCTCGTGATGATCCTGTAGTGGAAGCAAGCGTAATACTGATTTTTTCATCGCCGATATCTTCATTGATTTGTTTCTTTATTTCGATAAGACAATGTTTGAGCGCTTTTACCGGGTCTCCGTGAGTGCGTCCATAAAAAGAAGCGGTAATTTCATCTGTTTCCATATCAATTAAACATGCTTTGGTCGTAGTTGATCCGCCGTCAACACCCAGGATATATTCTCTTCCCGCGACAACTTTGCCCTTTGGGGAAGGCAAATACGTCACTTTTCCTTCCGCGGATTTCAAATTTTTAAATTTTTTAAATTGAATACGGCTTTGCTTAAACAAAGAATTAAGGGAAGGTAATATGCTGCCTGCATTTCTGGCCATGAGCGCCGCCCCGTAAGCTTCAAAATATGGGGCTTGAGCAGGAATGATTAATTCAATTTCCGGTAACCGTTGGCGAATAAAGCGGAGAATGTATTGATTTTGTGTAACTCCGCCGACGAGCATTATTTTCCCCTTGTCTATTCTGGCCCTTTTGAGAAAATCAATCACCTTAACCGCCATGACATCGCTGAGTGAAAGAACTATATCTCCTTTATTCGCCTCGCCTTTGTTCAAGCGGTGCGTACAGTCGCTTTTCATAAAAACAGAACACCGCGAAGATAGTTTGAAGACACAACTTTGTTCGTTAAGGGAATTAATATCAGTGAGCTTCATATTCATGCGCGCGAGTTGCTGCTTGAAAAATTCCCCCGTGCCGGAAGCGCATTTATTTCCCGAAAAACTTGTTATAATCTTATTGTTTTTATCAATGGTGTAAACAACAAGGTCTTCACCGCCTAAAGAAACCAGAGCGTCAATTTTTTGATTGAGGCGTTGAAGCGCCTCTTCAATGCATAGAGGTTCGATTACGCTATTGATATTTAGTAGATGTCTGCCTTCAGTACCTGTAACCAAAGATTTAATATCGGCGGGTATTTGGTGGGATGATAAAATCTTTTTTAATGTATAAAGAAAGTCTCCTTCATGAGGTTCTACGGCGCTCCAGGAAATGTTATTTCCTTCCAGCATGGTTACTTTAACATTGGAAGAGCCGATATTAATGCCCAGACTGTGCATAAAAAAACTCCATTTAGAATATGATACAAATGCTAGATATTACGAATGAACTGTCACGTCAAGTAGCAGATAGTATTTTTAAAAACTGTTAGCAAATATTCTAGTTATTATATCATGAAAAAATGAAATAAAAACAGCTGATAACGGGCGCTACCAGCTGTTGAAAGTAAATTTTCTATGATGTTCAATTTAGTTACGTATGTAAGAGTCGGTTACATCTATCCGATAATTACGACTCGTTTAATAATTAATGGCCTTCTTCCATTGCTCCCGATATGTACATCATCGCCAGCAGCATAAAAACAACCGTTTGTATCAAGGACGTAAAAATCATTAATATAAAAACAGGCAAAGGAACAAGCGTCGGTACAAGAAATAAAACGACGAGAAGGACGATATCTTCACCCTTGATATTGCCGAATAAACGAAAAGTCAGAGAAAGCGGCCTCGAAAAATGGCTGATGATTTCAATAGGTACCATCAGAGGAGTGAGCCACCAAACGGGTCCCATAAATTGTTTGAAATATTTTACACCATGAGTTCTTACTCCCACCACATGCGTGGAAAGAAATACAACGATGGCCAGAGCAGCAGTGGTATTGATAGAGGAGGTGGGAGATTCAAATCCGGGAATGATTCCCAGAAGATTAGCCGTTAAAATAAAGATTCCGAGCGTGGCAATTAAAGGAAAAAACCTGCGGCCATTATGTCCCATTATTTCATTGAGCAGCGCGTCAAAACCGCCAATAATGACTTCCATTACATTTTGAAATCTACCCGGGTAGATGGAAAGACGGCGGGCAGCCAGAAAAGATAATACGGAAAGAGCAATGGCAAGAAACCAGGCATAAGTTACATGCGGGGGAAAATAAGCATTCTCCAGAAAGAGCAGGGGATGCATATATTAATTAACCTCCTCAAGAAAGTTTTTTTTTGCAAGGGTGATAATTACGGTTAGGACAATGCTGAGCACTACTACGGAAAGACCGATAATTAAACCAATGACGCTGACCGTACCGGCAGAAATTAAAAAATACAATATAATCGCGCTTAGTGTTAAACGGATAAAATATTTGAAAATGACCGCGCCCCTAATGTTACCGCCAGGTTTATCAAAAATCCCCCGTAAACCTTGTCGCATCCAATAAAAATTTACAATGCAGATAAAGCCGCCTAGCAAAACGCCCATGGCAAATTTAAATGAAGCAAAAATTAATGAAGGAATAAAAATAATGGCGAGAATAATCCAATTGGTAATTTCAATTTTTTTTTGGAGCGGGTCTTTGGCGATGAGGTTCACTTTTAATACTCTTTATTATTGGTTCATCATCAGTAAAATATTTTTTTATCAAAACATATAAGTTACGAAATCCAGCCGCAATGCCGATAAATAATAAAATTATAGTAAAAACGTTTCCGGAATCAAATTTTCTATCTAAATAAGCTCCCAGGATGAGACAACCAAAAATTGCCAAAACCATGGCAATGCCGATGCTGCTGGCATAAGCCATTTGCATGGCATTTTTTCTGATTTCTGGATCCATTTGGCAATTTAGTCCTTAACATTTATAAAAGGTAAAGTCAAACAAAAAATGACCGGCGTTCATTTAATATTTTAATAGTTTACGGTTATTTCTATACCAATCAATTGTCTTTTTTAATCCAGTGCTTAGATCTGTCTGGGCTTTAAATCCGAATTCTTGCCTGGCTTTATTCGTGTCGAGCATACGACGAGGTTGACCATCCGGTTTGGATTTGTCCCAAACTATAGTTCCTTGAAATCCGGTAAGCCTCGCAATAAGTTCGGTAAGCTCCTTGATGGATATTTCGTATCCTGCTCCGATATTAACAGGTTCGCTTTTATTGTATAGTTTAGTAGCCAGATAAATAGCTTCGGCAGCGTCTTCCACGTAAAAAAATTCCCGCGTGGCCGAACCTGTGCCCCAAACTTCAATTTTATCCGCATGCGCGTCAATAGCATCAAAGCATTTTTTTATTAGCGCCGGAATAACATGAGAAGAGCGGGGATTAAAATTATCTCCCGGGCCATAAAGATTTACCGGCAGCAAAAAAATGGAGTTGAAACCATACTGTTGCCGATAGGCCTGCGATTGCACAAGCATCATTTTTTTTGCCAGTCCATAAGGAGCATTAGTTTCTTCCGGGTATCCGTTCCAAATATCTTTTTCTTGAAAAGGTACAGGTGCAAATTTGGGATAAGCGCAAATTGTACCCAAGGCGACAAATTTTTCAATTTTACGCAGATACGCTTCATGAAGCAACTGCGCTCCCATAATTAAATTGTCGTAAAAAAGTTCCGCCGGTTTTTCCTGATTGAAACCGATTCCGCCCACTTTTGCCGCCAGATGAATAACGATATCCGGTTTTGTTTTTTCATACATCTTTTGAATATCGGCGATATTCGTAAGGTTGTATTCGGGGATATCGGCAATGGAAATATAATGACATCCGTAATTCGCAAGCTTTTTGAGCAGGTGAGTTCCTAAAAAACCTTTGCCGCCGGTGACGGTTATGCGTTTATTTTCGATCATTTAGTAATCCTATATCATATAATCCGTTGACTATTGGTGCAGGGAAAACCAGCATCCACAAGTGTTTTTTCTTTTTTAGCCAGCTCCAAATCAGCAGTGACCATCATATCGATTAGCTCGTTAAAATTTATTTTAGGTTTCCAGCCCAGCGTTTTTTTTGCTTTGTCGGCATCTCCCAGGAGAACATCGACTTCGGTCGGCCTGAAATATCGAGGATCAATAACAACATGTTTATTATAGTCTAAATTCAGTTTGGCGAACACTTTTTCTGCGAATTCGCGTACAGAATGCGTTTCACCGGTAGCGATGACAAAATCATCAGGTTTTTCCTGTTGCAGCATAAGCCACATAGCCTCGACAAAGTCTCCGGCGAAACCCCAGTCTCTCTTGGCTTCAAGGTTGCCCAGATAAAGTTTATCTTTAAGACCTAATTTAATTTGCGTTGCCGCGCGGGTAATTTTTCTGGTGACGAATGTTTCTCCTCGGCGGGGTGATTCATGATTAAAGAGAATGCCATTGACGGCGAAAATACCGTAAGCGTCGCGATAATTCTGAGCAATATGATAGGCGTAAACTTTAGCCGCCGCATAAGGACTTCTGGGCTGGAATATTGTTTTTTCGCTTTGCGGAGGAGGTGCGGCGCCGAACATTTCACTCGATGATGCTTGATAGAACTTTGTCTTAAGGCCGATTTTACGTATAGCTTCCAAAATTCTCAGCGTTCCCAAGCCAGTGATATCTGCGGTATATTCAGGCATATCAAAACTTACTCTTACGTGGCTTTGCGCGCCCAGGTGATAAATTTCTTGGGGCGATATGGAATGTAGCAAATCCATCAGTTGCCCGGAAACACTCAAATCGCCATAATGTAAAAATAATTTTGCTCCCGATTCATGAACATCACGATACAGATGATCAATACGGTCCGTGTTAAAAGTGCTGGAGCGGCGTATTAAACCATGAACTTCATAACCCTTATTTAAAAGAAGCTCGGCCAGATAGGAGCCGTCTTGACCGGTAACGCCGGTAAGAAAAGCTTTTTTCATTTTACCTCCTAAAATTTGGATGGAAGGTTTCTCGTAATTGCAAATTGTTGTAACATTACAGTAATGATTGCCGCTTGTCAATTAGGTGGTCATAGATTCTTTAATGCCGCTGTGCACGCTTCAAGGGTAAAAGAAATATCGTCATCAGTATGAGCAAAAGAAACAAAAAGAGACTCAAATTGTGAAGGCGCCAGCCACACGCCATTTTTCAACATGCCGTGGAAAAAGCGGGCAAACAAAGCCGTATCTGATTTTTGGGCTGTGGTTAAATCGTAGATGGGTCCCTCATGAAAAAATATCGTGAACATCGAATGAAAGCGGTTTATGCAAACAGCAATACCTTTATCTGAAAATAAATTTTCCATTTCCCGGCAAAGATGCTCTGTAATATTTCCCAAAGCTGGAAAAGAGTTTGTTTTTGATTTAAGCAGGTGAAGTGTAGCTAATCCCGCGCTCATGGCCAGCGGATTGCCGGAAAGAGTTCCCGCCTGATAAATGTCTCCGCTCGGAGAAAGTTTTTCCATAATTTGCCTTTTTCCGCCGATCGCGCCCATAGGCAATCCTCCGCCGATTATTTTTCCCAGACAAGTCAAGTCGGGCTCAATATTTATCAAATTCTGATAACCACCAAAGTTAAACCGGAATCCGGTAATAACTTCATCAAAGATTAAAACGATTCCTTCTTCTGCCGTAAGCTCTCGAAGTTTTTTTAAAAAACTGTCCTGCGGCGCAACAACTCCCATATTGCCCGCCACCGGTTCGACAATTATAGCTGCCAGACGCGAGCCGTAATTTTTTATGGTTGTTTGCAGCGATTCCAAATCATTGTAAGGAATGCTTAATGTCAAACGGGCAAGATCTGCGGGAATTCCCGGAGAACCGGCTATTCCCAGCGTGGCAATGCCAGAGCCTGCTTGAATTAACAGCGAATCGGCATGTCCATGATAGCAGCCGTCAAACTTAGCAATCCAATCTCTTCCGGTAAAACCGCGTGCCAGACGTATTGCCGTCATTGCTGCTTCTGTTCCCGAACTTGTCATTCGCAATAATTCGACCGATGGAATTGCCGAACATATTAATTGCGCCATTTGTGTTTCCGCTTCAGTAGGCGCGCCGAAACTTGTTCCCTTTTTTGCTGTTTTGCAGATTGAGGAGATAACTTCAGGATGGGCATGCCCTAAAATCATCGGGCCCCAGGATAAGACATAGTCAATATATTTTTTTTTGTGGATATCGTAAATTTTGCTGCCTTTTGCTTTACTGATGAATAGAGGCTCGCCACCGACAGATTTCCATGCCCGCACAGGGCTATTGACCCCGCCCACGATAAATTTATTAGCTTGTATAAAGTAATTTTGCTTAGTCTGGGACATTAAAAGTACTCCGGAGATGTTTTTTTATATTCTTCTAATGTTTCCAAAATTATAAAGTCATGAATTTTTGCAGAAACGGCCATTTTATTCGCTAAAACAGGAATATTTGCATCTTTGCTGTGCAGCATTGTAAAAAGGTTATATTTGCCCTGAAAGGCTGGTTTTCTTTCGTAGCAATGAGAAACGAAGGGGAACAAAGAAAATATTTTCCCTGCCTTTTCTATTTGAACCTCAGCGACAGACCAAATGACTAGAGAATTATTTTTATAACCGGCTTCTTGATGGCGCAAAACAGCTCCGAATTTGCGGATGTATCCTTCATGGTAAAGCTTCTTAATAATTATAATGAAATTTTTTTCTGTTAAACCGCAAGAATCGGCCATTTGTTTGAAAGGATGGCTTATCGACTCAATATCGTTCTGAATACAGCGCGCGATTTTTATGTTTTCTGAAGTCATATTTATCATAGCAATAATTTTATCCTGCTTAAAAAATAAAATCAAGAGATGTCTTGCCGTAAAAATATCTTGACAATTAATATTTGTATCGTTAGAGAAATTGAAAATAAAAATTATCCGATGTCGAAATATATAAGAAAGGAGGAGGCTTAGAGAAGGACTGGTTTAAAAAATTAATATTGCTAACTTAAGTAAGGAGAATAAAAATGAAAAAAAGTTTGATTTCCGTCGTAATTTCTATTTTGTTGGTGATTGTATGCGCGCCCTTTGTTTACGCGGCTGCAGAAGCAGCTCCAGGAGCAACCGTTGATTATACTAAGGCAATAATCATTGCTTGTTCCTTGCTGGTAGCGGGTTTTGCCATGGCTTTTGGTACGATTGGCACAGCTCTGGGAATGGGTAATGGTTTAAATGGAGCGACCAATGCAGTTGGTAGAAATCCGGAGGCGCAAGGGAAAGTTCTTTTGACCATGATGGTTGGTCTGGCCATGATTGAATCACTGGCCATTTATGCGCTGGTTATCGCTTTAATTGTACTTTATGCCAATCCGCTTTTAAAGTACATCGGCTAAGAAAGATTGCCATTATAAAAATCAGGGAGGGGAAGCGTGCATCGACTTTCACTCCCTTTTTTTTCAATGAGACTCAGATATTTCAAACAAAGTGTGGAAATATCTGCAAGTCGAATTGATCCCGCAAACGAAGTGAAGCGGGACAATGACACATTTTTCAAAAGCGAAGTGTATTCAAATTCGCAAGTCGAATTGATCCCGCAAACGAAGTGAAGCGGGGTTAGTGACACATCTATTCCGAAAGCGAAGCCCGGCGAATGCAGGGCGTAGCGCAACGCTATAATTATCTATTCTTCAACAGACACTTTTGAGCGTAAATTTTTCTTTTTGGTTTGGTGATGCTTCTCGATAAGGATTTTTTCTTTCGCCCGCTTGCTTCGTTTACTTTTTTGGCGACGAATCTTCTCTATCCTTTGTTTTTCTTTTTCTATGAAACCTTTTTGTTGGCGTTCAATCTTATCTAATAATAAACGGCGGGCTAAAAACCGGTTTAAATTCTGCGAGCGTTCACGCTGGCATTTTACCGAAAGACCGGTGGGAATATGGATCAATTGCACGCAGGAGGAACTTTTATTGACTTTTTGTCCGCCCGGCCCGGAAGAACGGATAAAAGATTCTGCGAGGTCACCTGCAGAAACTCCCAGTTCGAACATTCTTGCGGCCAGAGCTTTTTCTTTTTCCGGAGAAACACTCATGTTATACTTAAACAATTAAGGGATGGAATAAATTTCGTCGTATATCAAATTTATCCAGTTTTGGGTCAGTATTTTCTTTGCTTCTTCCAATTTATCGACGCCGATAATTAAAATCGTTTCCTTGCCGATACGGTTGATTGTTGTGTAAAGATAATGGATATTTATTTCCGCTTTGGATAGAGGCTTTAAAATAGCGTTCATGCCGCCGGCGTGAAGGGGGACTTCCACGGCCAATACTGGTGTAACTTCAATTTTAAAGTTAAAGCTCTTTAAAATTGCCGCGGCCCGTTCAGGATCATTGACCACAAGACGCACCGTGCTGTCTTCAGCAGTGCTTGCCGCAGACACGGCCTTTGTGCTGATATCTTCCGAATCCAGAATATGGGTTAGTTTGGCAAAAGAGCCGGGCACATTGCCCAGCAAAACGGAAATTTGTTTTACGGCCATATCATTATCAGTCCTTTAGATAATCGAATCCGGCGGCAAATGCTTTGCGATTGATTTCAGCAACCCCCTTTTTTTTGCTGCCCATAATGGTTTCCAGACTCTTTAAATAAATATCGTCAGGCACAATGCCGGATTTCTTAATAAACACGCCCATCATGATAATGTTGGCGACACGAGGGTTGCCTAAATCCTGCGCGATGTCAACACAGGGAACTGTACAGACCTTAACATCCGGGCGGTTGGGACGATCTTTGACGATAGAAGAATTTAGAAAAATCGTTCCTCCAGAAGTTATTTTGTTTTGAAAAGTAAAAAGGGAAGGTGCGTTCATCGCGATAAGATAATCCGGTTCCGATGCCACGGGAGAAGCGATTTCCTCATCGGCAACGGCAACAGTGCAATTGGCTATGCCGCCCCTCATTTCCGCGCCGTAAGCGGGAAGATAAGTTACATGGTAACCTTTATTCATGGCGCTATGAGCCAGGCTGATACCCATCATTAAAACGCCCTGACCGCCGAATCCCGAAAAAATTGTTTTGATGATCATGACGCGCCCTCCGCAGCTTTTTTTACTGACGCTGTATTGTCTTTGAATACTCCCGGAGGAAATGTTTTACTCATAACTTCATCAATCCATTTACAGGAATCAATCGGATTCATTTTCCAGTTGGTCGGGCATGGTGAGAGAATTTCTACAAGCGAAAACCCCATGCCGTCCATTTGACATTGAAAAGATTTTTTTATTGCTTTTCTTGTTTTGTTTATATTGGTCGGAGAGTTTACCATGCATCTTTCGATATAAGTAACGCCCTCTAGTTGAGAAAAAAATTCACTTACTTTTACCGGGTAACCGTCCAGAATTTTATGACGTCCCGCAGGGCTTGTCGTTGTTTTTTGGTTGAGAATTGTTGTCGGCGCCATTTGTCCGCCGGTCATACCGTAAACAGCGTTGTTGATAAAAATGACGGAGATGTTTTCACCGCGATTTGCGGCGTGGAAACTCTCGGCAATACCGATAGCGGCAAGATCTCCGTCTCCCTGGTAAGAAAAAACAATTCGATCAGGCAGGGTACGCTTAATTCCCGAAGCCATTGCCGGGCCTCGTCCATGGGGTGCTTCGATCATGTCGACATCAAGGTAATTATAAGCCAAAACGGCGCAACCCGCAGGAGGAACTCCAATCGTAATGCCTCGAATATCCAGTTCGTCAATCACTTCCGCAATAAGCCGGTGCGCGATGCTATGTCCGCAGCCGGGACAATAATGAAAAATTTTATCTTTTAAACTTTTTGGCCTGCCAAAAACTTTTTTTGCCATTTTTTTACTTGTCCTCAAAGATTACCTGCATAATTAATCGACTTTTTCGTAAAGTCGTGCGACAACATTGGCCAGCTCCGCCGGGGTAGGGACAGCGCCGCCCGGACGGCCATGAAAATCAATATGGGCATATCCTTGCAGAGAAAGCCGGACATCGTCCAACATTTGACCGGTGCTCATTTCAAAAACAAGAAAATTTTTAACATTTGCCGCCAGCGCGCGAAGTTGTAGCTCGGGAAAAGGCCAGAGAGTTATCGGCCGGAAAAGACCTACTTTCATGCCGTTTTCACGCAGGCGTTTGATGGCGCCTTTGGCGATGCGGGCGGCCGTACCGTAAGCGACAATAACCAGTTGGGCATCTTCAATTTGATGCTCTTCGCGGCGTATTTCGTTTTTAGTAATAACACTATATTTGCGCGCCAATTTCCAGTTATGTTCTTCCTCATCAATCACGTCGAGAAGAAGGCCGCGGATAAATTTGCTTTTACCATTGCCCGCGCCCTTTAGAATGAAATCATCGCTATAAATTCTTTTTTTCGGTTTTTTGAAGATAACCGGCTCCATCATTTGGCCCATCATGCCATCGGCAAGAATCATCACAGGCGTCCGATATTTGTCGGCAAGGTCGAAGGCGTCCATAGTTAAATCAGCCAATTCCTGGCAGGTAGCCGGAGCGAAAACGATAGTGCGGTAATCGCCATGACCGCCGCCTCGGGTGGCCTGAAAATAATCACCCTGCGACGGGCGGATATTGCCTAATCCGGGACCACCGCGCATAATGTTGACAATGATACCCGGAAGTTCGCATGCCGCCATGGAGGAAATTCCTTCCTGTTTCAGAGAAATTCCCGGGCTGGATGATGAAGTCATTACCCTAGCGCCGGCAGCAGAGGCGCCGGCAACCATATTGATTGCGGCAATTTCGCTTTCCGACTGGATAAAAACACCATCTTCGGCATTGCGCATGTGTTCCGCCATATACTCGGTAAGTTCATTTTGGGGAGTAATCGGATAGCCGGCGTAAAAGCGGCATCCGGCGCGAATTGCGGCTTCCCCGATAATATTATTTCCCGACATCAGTACTTTATTCACGGTAAACCTCGATGGCTATATCCGGACAAATTGTAGCGCAAAGAGCGCAGCCGGTGCATTCTTTTTCATTATTAGTGCCTACGGGATGGTAGCCTTGAGCGTTGTATTCTTTGGTGGGTATAATGTGCCCCTGGGGGCAGACATTAATACAGAGATGGCATTCCTTGCAGAGTTCCTTATCGATTTTTATGGAGCCTTTCAAAATTCAATCCCCAAAAACTATATAATCCGTTTTTTTAACTAACAGGCGGCGCAAGGTATGTTGCTCATAACGGGAAGAAAGTCAAGTATTTTCAGATAAATTATTTTGAAGAACGGAGATAAATCGACTAAATTCTGCTGATTTGAAACCCCTCTAATTTAATAGCGACAGAGCGCTGTAAAAGTTCAATGTTGATGAAAAAAAGTTCCCTTTCCACATCCCTACTGATAACAATCCCCTCAATTCCAGCAAAAGGCCCGTCAATTATGCGTGCCGGTTCGCCCACTCTGGGGAATTGGACGGTTAAGATTTCAACTTTTGTGTTCACCAGGCGCCGGATAGCGTCAATTTTATCGTCCGGCACCGGTATCGGTTCAGAAGTTTCTTTTTTCCCCAAAATACTAACCACGCCGAAAGTTTTTAAGATGATCAATTTAGTCTCGTTATTTAAAAAAGGTGCTTCTACAAACAGATATCCGGGAAAAAGGGGAATAATAATTTTCTTTTTCCGGTCTTTACGTTTGCTCCATACTTCAATTTGGGGTAAAAAAGTAGTCACACTCTTTTGCACCAGGCCCGCGTTTGCTTTGTATTCATGGCGGCTTCTTGTATGTACGGCGTACCAGGGCATATTAATACCTGACAAATTAAATTAATTTTTTAAAAATATTTTTTGTCTGTCAATATAAAGCGGCCATCAACAATAATGTCTTCTTTGCTTCTTAATACTTTATTCACGGACAAAGTTTTTGCTAAGCCCAATTCTCTAATATTTAAATCGCCAACAGCTTCGATACCCTTTCCTAAAATTTTCGGCGCAATCACGGCCACCAAGCGATTGGCTAAATTATTTTTCAAAACGGAAGTGATGATTTGGGCGCCGCCTTCAATTAAAATGGAGGATATTTCTTCTTCGGCCATTTTCTTAAATAATTTTTTCAAGTCAACTCCTCCCCGGTCATCTGCGTCGCAGGTAATTACCCTCGCTCCGGTCGAAGCGATATTTTGGAATTTCATATCGTTTGCGTTTTTGACAGTGGCGATAACTGTTTTCGCCAGAGAGAGGTTTTGCAGAACTTTTGCCTGCCGTGGAATCTTTAAGCCGGAATCAACAATAATCCTCAGGGGATTGCGCCCGCGAACAAGCCGCACCGTCAGTTCAGGATCATCATTAATTACCGTTTTGATGCCGACCAATACCGCATCATGCTGTGCTCTTAGTTTATGCGCAAATTTTAGAGAGTTATCCGAACTTATCCACTTTGAATCGCCTGCGGCCGTGGCTATTTTTCCATCCAATGTTTGGGCGTATTTTACGGTGATAAAAGGCATGCCTGTTTCCATATAATGAAAAAAAATCTCGTTGAGCCGGCGGCAGTCATTTTCCAAAACACCGGTCTTTACTTCAATGCCGCTTTCGCGCAGGATATTCATGCCCCGGCAGGAAACCAACGGATTGGAATCAATTGTGCCGATGACAACACGGGCAATTTTATGCTGAATAATACTCAGAGCGCAGGGAGGCGTTTTCCCTTCATGGCAACAGGGCTCCAAATTAACATAAAGGGTCGCTCCGGCAACATCTTCACGCGCGTTTTTTATGGCCTCAATCTCGGCATGGTTACCGCTATATTGGCGATGATAACCTTGGCCGATGATCCGCCCTTTTTTGACAATTACAGCGCAGACCATGGGATTGGGGCTGACGTAACCGCGTCCTTTTTGGGCAATTCCCAGAGCCAGTTTCATGTAATATTCATCATTCATACAAAATAATTACCTTATTACCCGGTCAGATGCAAAGAAATTTATTGTCGTTGCCTCTGGAGATATGATATGCAAAAAACAGTTTTAATATTCAAACTAGAAGGTATTTAAAGGAGTGGCAATGAAAGGAGTAGTTCTTGCCGGCGGATTGGGCAGCCGGCTTTATCCCCTGACCAAGGTAACCAATAAGCATTTGCTTCCTGTTTATAATGAACCGATGATTTATTATCCCCTTCGTATTTTAGTGAACGCGGGCATAGATGAAATTTTGATTGTCACCGGCGGCAACAACGCCGGTGATTTTTTGCGTCTTTTGGAAAACGGCAAAGATTTTGGTCTTAAACATATAAATTATGCCTATCAGCAGGGGGAGGGTGGTATTGCCGCGGCTCTATCTCTGGCCGAGCATTTTGCCGATCGGGATAAAATAGCGGTCGTGTTGGGAGATAATATTATCGAAGGGAATATTAAGAAAGCGGCGGAAAAATTCCGCACGCAAAAAGACGGCGCGCGTATTTTGTTGAAAGAAGTGCCGGATCCGCAGAGATTCGGGGTGCCTGTTTTTGACGGCAAAAGAATCATCCGCATCGAAGAGAAGCCGGAAAAGCCTGCTTCCCATTATGCCGTGATCGGCATTTATATGTATGACTACAGGGTTTTTGAATTTATTCAGTCGCTGAAACCGTCCCAGCGCGGCGAGCTGGAGATTACCGATGTGAACAATTTTTATATTCGGGAAGGAAACATGCAATGGGATGTTCTGGAGGGATGGTGGTCGGATGCCGGAACATTTGAATCTCTGCAATCAGCCGGACAAATGGTAGCCAAAACAGGAGCAAATAAACTATGATTAACGGTGTTTTAGTAAAAAAACTTAAAGTTATACCTGATGAGCGCGGCAGGCTGATGGAAATACTTCGCGCTGACAACGAATGTTTCCAAAAATTCGGCCAGGTCTATATGACTACCGCCTATCCGGGAATTGTTAAGGGTTGGCATTATCATAAAAAACAGGCCGACAATATGGCAGTGGTCAAGGGGATGATGAAAATAGTTCTTTACGACGGCCGCAAAAAATCGGCTACATACGGCGAAATCAACGAAATATTTGCCGGTATTCATAATCCGGTTTTGGTGCATATACCGCCTCTTGTTTATCATGGGTTTAAATGCATTTCGGAAGAAGAAGCAGTAGTCATCAATACGACGACGGAAGTTTATAATTATTCCCAACCGGATGAATTCCGCTTGCCTCCGCATGGCGGAGAAATCCCTTATGATTGGGGTAGAAAGGACGGCTGAATAATGTCCTTTATTTTGATAATTATTCTTGACTTAATGGAAAAAAGGAGTAATCTTTTTTCATAACTGGGAAAGGGCAAACCGCCTGAAAAGACGGGACGCAAAGTTACTGGCCTAAGTCTTTTTGTTAGGGGGATAGGGTGGCAGAACTGCCGAAATCTTTAAGTTTTCAGCAATTCTTCATTCCCATCCTAAATAAATTTAAAATAGACTGGTAATAAAGACATGATTTTAAATATTTTTGCCTTTATTTTTGGCGCCGTGGTGGGCAGTTTTTTGAATGTTTGCATCTTTCGCCTGCCGGGCAAAGAATCGATTATTAAGCCGCTTTCGCGGTGCCCTCATTGCCATCATCCCATCCGTTATTACGATAACATACCTTTGATAAGCTTTATTTTATTAAAAGGAAAATGCCGCGATTGCCAGGAGAAAATATCCTGGCGTTATCCGCTGGTGGAATTAATTACGGCTTCACTTTCTTTGTTGTTGTTTTTAAAATTTGGCTTGAGCTTAACATTCCTGACTATTTTTATTTTTACGGCGGTTTTAATTATCATCGCTTTTATTGATTTGGACCATCAAATTATCCCCGATATTTTAACCTTGCCGGGAATTCCTGTTTTTTTTCTGGCGGGAATTTTTATTATGAAAGTTGATTGGCTGGAAGCCCTCATCGGTCTGCTGATCGGCGGCGGCGTGCTTTTTGCCATCGCTTTTGTTTATGAAGCCATTACCAAGCGCGAAGGCATGGGCGGAGGCGATATCAAACTTCTGGCCATGATCGGCGGCTTTTTTGGCTGGAAATCGCTTATTTTTATTCTGTTGTTTAGTTCTTTTGCCGGCGCTTTGGTGGGCATAACGGCGATGATTATTCAAAAGAAGGATTTGAAATATGCCGTGCCGTTTGGACCATTTTTAGCGGCGGCGGCGGTTGCTTATATTTTTTGGGGCGACGCTTTCATGCGTCTGGTATTGCTGCGCTATTGAGTAGAGATGCGAAAATAACAGGTTAATGTGGTTTTTCTCAACGGTAAAGGAAAAAATAAGAAAAATGAAATAATTGACAGAAGCTCTTAAAAACCGTAATATATTGATAAAAATGATATTTATCTAGTATAGGTGAAGAAAAAATATTTTTAAATTTTGGCATATGAGTTGCGGTATTTTATAGTTCAAGCGTAATTTTTAATCGTAATTTTTGGTGCAGGCCGTGAAATTAAAGAAAAGCAATGGTTTTAGTTTAATAGAATTCCTGATTGTCATAAGCTTGATTGCAATTATTACCGCAATTGCTGTTCCGCAATTTACGAGATACACGCAGAATAATGCTCTTCAGTCCGCGGCGAGGGAATTAGCCGGCGATATTCAAATTATCAGGCAAAGAGCAATGGCTGACAGCGCGGCTTATACTCTCCAATTTTTAGACAATACCAGATATACTTATACACTTCCTCCTAACCCAGCAGTTATAAAAAATGTAACCACTTTAACCGACTATCCGGATATAACATTTGGTCAGACTTTTCCCGGTTCTGTAATAATATTTCAGCCGAGAGGAACTATGGCTCAATGGGGCACAATTACATTAACCAATAATCGAGGATCAACAGTTCTTTTAACTGCAAGTCCTCCCATAGGCAGGATAAATGTTGAATATACTCCGGACTAAAAAAGGCATCACTATCGTTGAAGCAGTGATCGCAATATTTCTCACGATGATTGCCGCCGGCGCTTTAGCTGCCATGCAACCGCTGGCCCTTCGTACGGGAGCCAGCGCGGATTTTATGGGAAGAGCGGTGGCAATTGCGCAGGCGGAAGCGGCCCAGAGAGAGGCTTGCATCATGACCACAGGCGCCGCTCTTCCAGCAGATAAAAACAATGATCCGCTTACTGTCCAAAATATTACATATAGCATCACTACGGTCACAACGCATCCAGCCGCAAACCTATGGCTGGTGAGGGTGCGCGTTACCTGGCCGGGAACGGCCAATAGCGTAACTCACAACAGGGTTGTCACTCAGCAAATGGGTTACTGAGGTTTTTATACAATGAAGAAAAATGGTTTTACTCTCGTTGAACTTATGATTTATATGGCGATCAGTGCAGTCATCATGCTTGCTGTTTACTCGGTGGTGATGATGGCGATGCGCACTTCCTCTTCGCTGGGTAGAAAAATTATAACTCAGCAGGATGCACGGCTTGTTTTAGATATGATGGCGATGGATATTCGCAACGCTTCTTATAACAGTTTGCATATGCCGGGTATGTGGCGTGATCAAAATAATCTGCCTTTGCCATTTAATGATGTTACTAAAATAGATGGTAATGGTTTATGTGGAATTCAAGTTGCTAATCAAAGTAATATTTTAGTGGAAATGGATTTAAACGGTAATCCCTTCCCCTTGCCCCCTGAGGACGGCATTATCGGGCCTCCCGGGGAGAATGAAGCTATTTTTTATTCCTACGATGGCGTTGATACTATTAGAAGAAGTAGCAACTTCGGTCCGAATTTTTCTCTTTTTGGTGGAGCTGGCACCGGCACTTTAGTTCATAATAATCTGGCCGGGGTGCCATTATTTCAGTACTTTGACGGAATCGGCACGGATATAACGGCTGCGGTTGTAGGCAATCCTGCCGTGATACCGGCTATCAGGAGGATCAGAATAACAATAGTGGCGGACACGGAATTTGATGATCTTAATACCGGCGCACGCAAAAGGATGACTTATACAACAGATGTTGTGGTAAAAAATCATGCGCTCGCCTCTTATACAGGTGGAAATTGAGGTAATAAAATGAAGAAAAGAAATACTTTATCGCCCGTGCATTATTTTGGAGGGAACATGTGTGTGGCTTATAAAAGATCAGGCAAGGAAAGGAATTCCCAAGCTGGGTTCGTTTTGGTGGTGACGATTTTAGCGGTAATGATCTTAATGGCCGTAGGGGTTTATGCTTTGACAACATCCTCTCAGGATATAAGAGCCGCGGCAAGATCGGTGAGCGAAGCGAATGCTCTTGCTGCCGCAGAGGCGGGAGCGCATACTTTATGTTCAAGTTTTAATCCTAATAATCTGGCAGATATACCGAAGACGGCGATACAGGGTTCCGCAAATTCTTCTTATCGAGTTGTGGGACAGAATCCAATTGGTTCCGCAATTTGTGTTGGTTGTAATCTATCTGAGGGGGGGACTGACATGAAATGGGATATCTACGAGGCTCAAGTCACCGGCT
>Ga0154766_123_pt18 | contig 29453 bp, 22 predicted proteins | sample Rifle2008BG16ft_FD_105774 | JGI IMG/M metagenome (GOLD analysis project Ga0154766, IMG submission 105774) | Deltaproteobacteria bacterium RBG_16_44_11
GCGCCTTACTTAAGCATAACAATTTATAACGGCTCCACCAGCCTCTATACCTTGCAGGTAATGAGCGTCATCGCTCTTGTCGGCATGCCGATTGTTATCGGATACACCATATTTGTTTACAGAATTTTTAAAGGGAAAACAAAGGCTGAAAACTATTGATAGGTGGGACATTCTATCATTATGTAAAGACAAATCAAGATTACATGCCCGGATATAAAGCGGACTTCAAATTATCCGCTTTTGCCGGCTGATAAATAAAGTAAAACAGAAATATTGAGATGAAAGAAAGAAAACCAAAAATTAAGAAGGCGGGAGTATAAGAGCCCACGCTATCAAAAATTTTCCCCGCCAGCGGCGGCGATATAAATCCGGCAATGCCGTTGCAAAGAAAGAGAGTGGAGTATACCGTGCCCATCTTCTCAGTTCCGTATCGGTTGGCAATTTCCGCGGCATAAAGCACCAGGCAAGCGCTATAATTAAAACCGGCTAATATTGTGAACAAATAGAATGTCGCGTTGCTTTTAACCACAAAAGGCGCAGCCAGACAGACCACCGCAGTGCTGATAAGAGATATAAGAATAGTTTTTTTGCCTTCTAGAATTCCGCCGATGAATCCCCAAATAATTCTTCCTGCTGTATTAAAAAGAGCGAGGATGGTAACCGCCGATCCGGCCACTGCCATATCCAGGTTTAAGGAAAGGCCGTAAGGTTTGATATTGCCGATAATCATCAACCCGACGCAAAGACAGGGGAAAATTCCGCACAATAAACCCAAAAATTTACGGTCTTTGAAAAGATCAAATGTCTTAATAGCAACATCGCCGCGAATCTCTTTTATTTCCTGCGGCGGGTTGTGTAAAAACATGGTAGCGATAGCGAGAATTGTTATAAAGCCGAAACCCATATATCTGAATATTGATAAAACGTTCATATGTTGCGCAAGCAAATATTCACCTAGTTGTGAAATTATAATTGCGCTTCCTCCGAAGCCGGCGACGGCAAGCCCCGTCACCAGACTCTGATGATTGGGAAACCATTTGACTGAGCAGGCTATAGGGCACAGATAGCAAAGCCCCACCCCGACCGGGGCTAAAATGCCGATGAAGAGTAAAAGCGCCGGATAGGAGCCGTTCGAATAACCGGCCAATATGTAACTGCTTCCGAAGATAATGCCGCCGATGAAAGCGGGAATTCGCGGGCCAAAGCGATCCTGAATACGGCCTCCCAGAAAAATAAGAAATGTGGCCGCAAGCGATCCGGTACCGAAGATTACTTGTGTTTGTGCAGTCGTAAGTCCGAAGTTCTGTTTTAAAGCGGGCACAAAAGTGCTCCAGGAATAACCGGCGCCCAGACTCAGTTGGATGAATACAGCAGCAATGAGAACGATATATTTTTGCATAAACCGCTATCCGCGATATACAAAATCAAAAAGTTTGTCAATTAAATAAAAAAATTGGCGGTGCGCAAGGTATGTTTAGATGTTTTTTGACTGCAAGCAGCTCTCTAATTATTTTTCACCCGGAAGGATTATTTTTTATCAGACGATCCGTCAAAAAAGATACGCGCATCCACAATCGAAACGCCTTTGCTTTCAGGATGAACGATAACCGGGTTCAAATCCATTTCACTGATACCATAGTCGCTGTTCATTAAAAAAGATACTCGGCAGATGACATCAATAAGAGCATCCATGTCCAAGCGCTTACTACCCCTGGTTCCTTGAAGGAGAGGATATATCTTAAGTTCATGGAGCATATCCAGAGCTTCGCGTTTGGTTACGGGCGCTATGCGTATGGCCGCGTCTTTGAATATTTCAATATAGATGCCGCCCATTCCGGCCATAACAATCGGACCGAAAATGGGATCCTTGCGCCCGCCGACAAAACATTCTATGCCCTCGGTAGCCATTTCCTGCACTAGAAAACCGTCAATGACGATACCGGCATTCATTTGTTCTATTGTTTTTCTCATCTGGGATATGGCTATGCCCAATTCCCTCTCGGTGTGGATATTTATTTTCACGCCGCCGATATCGGATTTGTGCGAAGCGTTTCGAGAAAGAAGTTTTAGCGCGACAGGATAGCGGCAATTGATATCGCCAATTGACTTTTCATCGCGGATAGTTTGGCTTTTAACCGGTGGTAGTCCCATGGCCGCGCAAATAGCAAGGGACTCATCCGTCAGCAAAATGCGCTTTTCCGCGCGGCAGTGGTCTCGAATATTCTGAATAAGATTTTGATTAATTTTGTAAACCGGTTCGACTCCCCTGTTGTTTCGCGCCTCTTTCCTCGTGTGATAAGTTAAAGAAACACTGAGCGCTGTGGCCGCTTCCAGAGGAGACGTGAAAATAGGGAAGGCATAGTTTTTGGAAACATCCAGTATTTCTTCCCGCTCGGAGATCATGGCCAGAGAGACAGGTTTTTGATATTTCTCGACCAGTTTTTCCACTCCCACCAGAAATGTCCGTGACATTTCAGCCTCATATTCGGCGATATAAAGGTGATTAAAAAGTACTCCATCAAAGGTGTCCAGTTTTAAAACCTCCTCGAGAATTTCCGTAAATATTGTGTAATCAAAAACCTCTCCCAGATCCAAGGGATTCTGATGAGCAATTACACGGGTATGATAAATAGTTTTGAGCTTTTTAATGAATGCCGGCGGGAAGGGCACCATTTCAAAGCCGTACTTCGCGCAAGCGTCGGCGGAGAGCACTGCGTGTCCACCGGAGCGGGAAAGAACGGCAACACGCCGGCCTTTCATTAAAGGAAGCCGGATGATTTTTACGGCATTGATTAGATCAATTTCATCTTCAACCCGAATTATAGCGGCTTGATTAAGCGCCGCTTCAACCACTTCATCACTGCCGGATAGAGCTGTCGTATGAGACTGCGCGATTTTCGCACTCGCTTCACTGCGGTTTGCTTTTTGGATAATAACTGGTTTGTCAGATTGCAGTGTTAGATTATAAAATTCTCTGCCTCTCTTGAATCCTTCCAGGTAAGCGGTGACGATCTCGGTTTTATCATCCTTTAAAAAATATTCCAAAAAATGCGTTTCATCAAGTTGCAGCTTGTTGCCAACAGCGACAAATTTTCCCGGAGTAATCCCGTATCCGGCAAAAGCACGTAGAAAGGTTCCACCCACACCGCCGCTTTGAACTATGAGAGCAACTTTGCCCCCGGCAGGAGGAATATTTTTGAAAAAACCAAACGGCATCATCATCTTAATATCAAAGTTGATCGTGCCGATACAGTTTGGACCGATGACTTTCATGCCGTATTTTTCGGCGATATTAAGAACTTCCTCTTCCAGGGAATTATCGCCATGAGAAAATTCGCTAAAACCTCCCGACTCGATAACAACATGAGTAATGCCCTTCTTCCCGCAAGCTTTCATGAGAGAAGGAATAGTTTTTGCCGGTGTCAGAAAAATGGCCACATCAGGAGTTTCCGGCAGATTTTCAATAGACTTGTAAATACGAACGCCGTTAACCTCTCCTTCTTCGCTGCCCACGCCGTAGAGTTTTCCTTCATAACCATTCTGGCTGTTATTCAACAGAACGATCTGCCCTAAATTCATCTTTGTAGTAGATACGCCAAATACTACCATGCTCCGTGGATAAAAAAACTTTTCCATGGCAGGTAAGTCCTTTCCGCCAACAACATCGTGTGATGCGCGTTGATACATCAAAAAAATGTCCCCCCTGGACGCTGGAGGGACATAAATATTTACGGGATCATGAAATAATAAAGCACCAGCTTATCGACCCTTAAAATTGGGCGGTCTTTTTTCTAAAAATGCTCGCGAGCCTTCTTTGAAATCTTCCGTGAATATAAGCGCTTTGCTGGCCGCGTTTTCGATTTTCATAATGCCGTCACGAAGAGTGGTTTCTAATCCCAGCCTGACCGCTTTCATGATTTCACGTTGTGCTATGGGCGCGCCTGCGGCAAGTTTCTTGGCCAGAGCCCTGGCTTCTTCCAGCACTTTTTCTTTCGGCACGACCTTGTTGAGAAGACCCAGCGCCAACGCATCTTTTGCCGGTAGAAAATCGCCTGTCAGCATAAGTTCAAGAGCTTTAGTTTTGCCGATAAATCTGGGCAGGCGCTGAGTTCCTCCCCATCCGGGATTTAAGCCCAGTTTCACTTCGGGCAGCCCCAGCGTAGCGGCATCCGACATGATTCTGAGATGGCAGCAGCACGCCAGTTCAAGGCCGCCGCCGTACGCGCCGCCTTGTATCGCGGCAATAATAACCTTAGGATAATTTTCTATCTTGAAATAAATTTCATTGCCGTTGTATTCGTGTACTTTTCCCGATTGCAGACCTGCGAATTCCGTAATATCCGCTCCGGCTGAAAAAAGTTTTTCTCCGCTGCCGGTGATAACTATAGCCCGCACATTATCATCCTTTTCACATTTATCGAGCAGATCATTAATATCTCTCAAGACACCCTGCCCCATTGAGTTTGCGGGCGGATGATTAATTGCCGCAATGACCACCATCCCGTCTTGTTCTACGTTCAACTTCTCGTAATTAAAAGCCATTTTCTTTCTCCTCCCAAATTTATTTTTAAAAAAATACTTAGGCAGATATTTTTTAATGCATGATTATAAAAAGGACACCTGCTTGTGTCAAGAGAAAACGGTTCTTAAAAAAATCCTTGACAAAAAGCGTTCGTTATTTTATTTACTACTAAATAGATAGTTTATATAGTATTAGGCCGGTGTTTTAATGAAACTTTCAACAAGATCAAGGTACGGGGTACGGATGATGGCCGACTTGGCGGAAAATTTTGGGAGGAAATCCGTATTTTTAAAAGATATAGCTAAAAGAGAAGAGATTTCGGAAAAGTATTTGAGTATAATTATAATTCCTTTGCGGGGAGCCGGCTTAATTCAATCAATACGGGGAGCGCACGGCGGATATACCTTAGCCAAACGTCCGGAGGAAATTACCATTCAAGATATTTTTAATGCGCTCGAAGGAAAAATTTGTTTAGTGGAATGTATAGAAAATCCCAAGGAATGCTCGCGAGTGGGGATTTGCCCGACAAGAGATATCTGGTCTGTTTTAGGCGAAAAGATAAGGGAAATATTGAACTCCGTTACCCTGGCTGATATTGTCAGGACACGTCGCGAAAAAGCGGGGAACAATATTATGAACTATATTTAAACAGAAGACGTATTAATGCAAATTATGCTGGTGCTTTTATGCAGAAAAAAGTTTTTATAGCCATGAGCGGCGGCGTTGATTCTTCTGTGGCGGCGCTACTTCTCAAGGAAAATGGTTATGCCGTGACCGGAGTGACGATGTGTCTGGGCATCCGTGAGGATGGCGATCGCACCCGTTGCTGTGGATTGGATGCCATAGACGATGCGAAGCATGTCTGCGATCAACTGCAAATCCCTCATTTTGTTTTCGACTTTGCCAAGGAGATGGAAGAACGTGTTATAAATAAATTTGCTGTGGAATATCAAAGAGGCAGAACGCCAAACCCTTGCATAGACTGCAACCGTTACCTTAAATTCGGCACGCTTCTGGATAAGGCTCGCGGCATCGGCTTTGATTATTTAGCCACAGGACATTACGCCCATATAGAAAAGCGAGGAGAATCTTGGCATTTGCTACGTCCTAAAGATAAGATTAAAGATCAGACATATTTTCTTTATCCGATTAAAACGGGAGATTTGTCTTCGCTTCTTTTTCCCTTAGGCGGTTTGAAGAAAGAGGAAGTCCGCGCTCTGGCCAAAAAAAAGGGACTGCATGTTGCGCAAAAAGCCGAAAGCCAGGATATTTGTTTTGTAACTCAGGGTGACTATCGGCAGTTTTTTCTCACGAAAAATTTATCTTCAGCCGAAGGCGACATTGTAGATATGAAGGGAAATACTTTAGGAAGTCACCGCGGCATTATTTTTTATACCATCGGCCAGCGCGGGGGGCTGGGGATCAGCGCGAAGACGCCTCTTTACGTGGTGGAGATTGACGTGAGAAAAAATCAGGTTATTGTCGGCGAAAAAAAAGACTTGCTGGCGAAAGGGTTGATTGCTGGGGACATCAATATTCTGACTGACAAATTACCCGGTGAGGCGGAAGCTAAAATCCGTTACCGGAAAAAGCCGGCGAGCTGTGAAATTTCAAGAGAGGGTAAAAATTTAAAAATTATTTTTAAAGAAACACAGGAATCAATTACGCCGGGACAGGCTGTCGTTCTCTATGCAGGAGATGAAGTATTGGGAGGCGGCGTAATCGAAGAAGTTATTCGCTAAATCAATTGATATTATAGTTCTTTTATTAAATGGAGGGGATAATAAAGATGAGTAAAATAGATAATAAGTTAAAAATAGAAACATTAGCTTTGCATGGCGGTCAGGAACCAGATCCTACAACCGGTTCGCGGGCGGTACCTATATATCAGACAACATCCTATCAATTTAAGGATACCGAACATGCGGCCAGCCTTTTTGGCCTGAAAGAATTCGGTAATATTTATACGCGGCTCATGAATCCGACTACGGATGTGCTGGAAAAGAGGGTTGCCCTCTTAGATGGAGGAATAGGCGCGCTGGCAGTGGCGAGCGGCCAGTCGGCAATAACTCTTGCCTTGCTCAATATTGCGCAAGCCGGAGATGAAATTGTCTCGGCGGATAATCTCTACGGTGGAACATACAATCTGTTTCATTACACTTTTCCACGTTTGGGGATTAAGGTGAACTTCGTCAAGTCCAATGATTTGAAGGCGCTGGAGAAAGCCATCACCCCCAAAACAAAAGCTGTCTATGCCGAATCCATCGGCAATCCCAAGCTGGATGTTACCGATCTGGAAGGTATTGCCGGTGTTGCTCACAAACATGGTATCCCCTTTGTGCTGGATAATACCGTCTCTCCCTATCTTCTGCGCCCGATTGATTTCGGTGTGGATATAGTTGTTTATTCCGCGACAAAGTTCATCGGAGGGCACGGTACATCGCTGGGCGGAATAATAGTAGATGCGGGAAAATTCGAGTGGACCAACGGAAAATTTCCATTCATTGCTGATGCCGAGCCCGGTTATCATGGCCTTAATTTCATCGAGGCTTTCGGAAACCTTGCTTATATCGTAAGAGCGCGGGTTGTGCTGTTGCGTGATTTGGGTCCGGCCCTATCCCCATTTAATTCGTTCCTGTTCCTGCAGGGTTTGGAAACATTACATTTGCGTATGCCGCGCCACTGTGAAAATGCCCTGGCCGTAGCACAATATCTGGAGAAACATTCTAAAGTAAGCTGGGTTAATTACCCGGGGCTCGCTTCCAGCCCGGAAAAAATAAGAGCAGCTAAGTATCTGCCCAAGGGCGCGGGCGCGCTTGTTGGCTTTGGAATCAAAGGCGGAATCGATGCAGGGAAGAAGTTTATTAATTCACTGCAACTGATTTCCCATCTGGCCAATATAGGTGACGCAAAAACGCTGGCGATTCATCCGGCTTCCACCACGCATCAGCAACTGTCGCCGGAAGAACAACTGGCCACGGGAGTGACACCGGATTTCATCCGCCTGTCCATTGGTATCGAACATATTGACGATATCCTGGCGGATGTCGGGCAGTCTCTGGCGAGGACGTAAGCCTCAGCGGCCTGAAAACTTAAGTTTCCCCATCGTCCAAGTGACGATGGGGAAAATAAATTGTTTGGAAAATAGGAGACAAATCATGGAAAAAATATATGATGATAATTCACAGTCCATCGGCAATACGCCGCTTATAAAACTAAATCATGTAACTAAAGGCACAAAAGCCACTGTTCTGGCCAAAATTGAAGGGCGCAACCCTGCCTATTCAGTGAAATGCCGCATCGGCGCCGCCATGATCTGGGATGCCGAGAAAAAAGGATTGCTTAAACCGGGCGTAGAAATTATCGAGCCAACCAGCGGCAACACGGGTATTGCCCTGGCTTATGTGGCGGCGGCGCGTGGTTATAAACTGACGCTGACCATGCCGGAGACAATGAGCATTGAGAGGCGCAGAGTGCTGGCGGCCTTTGGCGCGAATCTGGTTTTGACGCCCGGCGCAGAAGGTATGAAGGGTGCGATTAATCGTGCGGAGGCCATTGCCGCTTCCGCCCCAAAGAAATATTTTTTACCCCAGCAGTTCAAGAATCCGGCCAATCCCGCTATCCATGAAAAAACGACCGGACCGGAAATCTGGAACGATACCGATGGAGGGGTTGATGTCCTTGTATCGGGAGTTGGAACGGGTGGTACAATTACCGGAATATCCCGCTATATAAAAAATAAAATGGGTAAAAAAATTATATCTGTAGCTGTGGAACCCAAAGAAAGTCCGATCATTACTCAGAAACTCGCCGGACAAGAGCTGAAACCGGGGCCGCACAAAATTCAGGGGATTGGCGCGGGATTTATTCCTGACACTCTTGATTTATCTCTCGTCGACCGCGTCGAGCAAGTCGATAGTATGGAAGCTGTGGAATTTGCCCGCAGGCTGGCGCGGGAAGAAGGGATTTTAGCTGGTATTTCCTGTGGCGCGGCGGGAGCAGTAGCGGTAAGGCTGGCAAAACTAGATGAATTTGCCGGAAAAAATATAGTCGTCATTTTCCCTGATGCCGGTGAACGATATCTCTCCACGGTTCTGTTTGAGGGAATAGGAGTTTAACAATAACCATTGCTAATATAATATCTTAAAATAAAATTGGAGGAGAATCATGAAGATAACCGCGACGGAAATTTATAAATCAGTAGAAATGATTCGTCAGAAAGCACCGGTTGTTCATAACATTACCAATTACGTAGCTATGAATAATACAGCCAACGCGCTTTTGGCACTGGGAGCATCTCCGGTAATGGCGCATGCCCAGGAAGAAGTGGAAGAAATGGTAAACATATCTTCGGCCTTGGTAATCAACATTGGCACATTGAGCAAACCTTGGATTTACTCGATGCTGAAAGCTCTTAGCCAGGCCCGAAAAAATAATATACCGATTGTACTTGATCCCGTTGGCGCGGGCGCAACCACTTACCGAACACAAACATCAAGAGAACTGATTAGCCGTCACCCGCCCACTATCATCCGCGGTAATGCTTCCGAAATTATGGCACTGTCCGACGATAAATCCAAAACAAAGGGCGTGGATAGCGCTCACGCATCCGACACCGCAATTTCAACAGCACAAAAACTGAGTGAAACGTGCAAATGCGTCGTCTGCGTCAGCGGGCAAACAGATTACATAGTTCAAAGCAAGCAAATAATGAAGGTTAAAAACGGTCATCCGCTGATGACAAAAGTTACCGGACTTGGCTGCACGGCATCAGCCTTATGCGGCGCCTTTGCTGCCGTAGAAAAATCATCCTTTGTCGCTACAGTGAAAGCCATGGCCGTAATGGGAATTGCCGGAGAAATGGCTGCTGCACAGGCCCTCGGACCGGGCAGCCTCCAAACTCATTTTCTGGATTGCCTCTACGGCCTATCTGAAACGGATATTAGCCAACGTTTAAAAATTGAGGATTAGTTATGCGCGGATTGTATCTGGTGACTGATCGCCGTTTATGTGGCGGAAAGCCTTTGGAAGAAGTCATTACGGGGGCAGTTAAAGGCGGCGTTGCTTATTTACAACTGCGTGAAAAAGATGTTTCTACGCGTTTTTTTGTGGAAGAAGCCAAAAGGATTAAAAAACTTTTAGAGCCATATAAAATTCCGCTGATAATAAATGATCGCGTTGATGTGGCTCTCGCCTGCAGCGCCGACGGTGTGCATATCGGTCATGATGATATGCCTTATGAAATTGTTCGAAAACTTATGGGGCAAAAGGCAATAATCGGCCTTTCTGTGGAGATATGGGAAGATGTCGAGGCCAGCCAAAAACTCGATGTAAGTTATATCGGTGTCAGTCCGGTTTTTTCCACACCGACAAAAACGGATACCAAAGAGCCCTGGGGCTTGAAAGGTCTTTCCAAAATCAAAGCTTATAGCCGTCATCCCTTAGTTGCGATAGGTGGGATTAATGAATCCAATGTCACAGAAGTTGTGAAGGCCGGTGCTGATTGTATTGCCGTGGTATCGGCAATTTGCGCGGCTCCCGATCCGGAAATGGCAGCGCGAAATATTAATAATTTAATGGAGATAACTTGACTGTGAGGGAATAAACAATATATTTTATCTATAAATTTAAATTCAGGAGGAAAAAATGAAGCGTATAATAATGATACTAACAGCAATAGTATTGTTGCTTACCATTGGTTTGGCCAGCGCAAAGGATTATGAGATCACAAAAAAGAGTGGCGATTATACTGTCCAAATCAAGATTGATAAAAATCCGCCCATTACGGGGGAAAACAAAATGGATATTGCCATCAAGGACACCGCGGGCAATAATGTAACCGATGCCACGGTAGATATTAATTATGGAATGCCCGCAATGCCGGGAATGGGAGCGATGAATTACAAGACGACTGCCGGCTTAAAAGGCGATCGATATCTCGCAACTATCAATTTTTCTATGGCTGGTCCCTCGTATATTAACATCAAAATTACCCGTGCTGGAAAGAGCCAATCGGTAAAACTGAATGTCGATGTCAAATAGCTTTATAAAGAAAGTCCTGTTGCTTTTAAGCTTTCTCCTCTTGGCTGCCTCGTTCGGCGGAAACGATCCCGTACTTACAGCTCTTGTGGACGAAGCGCTGAAAAACAGTCCGGAGATTCAAGCTTCACAGGAGCGAATTGAAGCAGCCAGATTAAAGATTCCTCAGGTGAAAAGCCTGCCTGATCCTATGTTCATGTTCGGCTATCAAAACGAGAGTTTTGATCGTTATACTTACGGAGAAATGTCCGGATCGCAGTGGATGTTTTCCGCGACACAGCAGTTTCTTTTCCCCGGCAAACAAACGTTGAAGGGAGAAATGGTCAAGCGTGACGTCGAGAGCCTCGAGGCTATGCACGAACTGCTGAAACTCAAAACCGTAGCACGGGTAAAAGAGATCTATTACGATCTCTTTTTTGCTTACAAGAATATTGACCTCCTCAAAGATAAGCGCGATTTGTTTATCCGGATTGAAGATATCACTCTGGCGCGCTACGCCGCCGGCAAGGCCATGCAGCAGGATGTGCTTATGGCCCAGACTGAAAAATATATGCTGTTGGAAAAAGAAGAAATGCTCAAACAAAAGGTGCAGTCTCTGGAGGCTATGCTTCGGGCCGTAATCGGCAGAGAAAAGGGCCCCCCGCTGGATAGGCCGTCCGAACCTGTTTATCAGCCCTTCCCTCTGGAAATTGATGGGGCAATAGATCTCGCGCTCAAGCATTCCCCGGAAATCAAATCGCGCCATAAGATGATCGAGGCCGCCAACGCCAGACTGGCGATGGCGCAAAAAGAATATTACCCCGATTTCGCTCTGAGCGGCAGCTACTACAACCGAACGGGTGAGTTTCCTGATATGTGGAGCGCCACGGCAACAATCAATATTCCTCTGTATTTTTATTCAAAACAGCGGCCTGCTGCTTTGGAAGCAAAGGCAAATATTCGTCAGGCTAAACAGGAACTGGAGGCGGTCAAGCTGATGATTTCGGCGGCTCTGCGTGATAATTATTCTATGCTCCGCTCTGCGGAAAAACTCATGAATATTTATAAAAAAGGTTTGATCCCCAAAAACACCCAGGATTTCGAACAATCACTTACGGGATACTCCACGGGAAAGACGGAAGCGATAAATGTTATTTCCCGTTTAAAAACTTTACTGGATTACGAAGCTCAATACTGGAATCAATTTGTGGAAAGAGAAAAAGCTATTAGCCGCTTAAATGCCATTACTACAGGTCTAACGGCCGGAGATGAGAAAAAATGAAAAAACAAAACTTCTTTATAATTTTTCTTTGGTTAAGTGCTGCCGTATGCGCATTTTTTTTTACGGCGCAGGTCTCAGCGCAGGATCATTCCGGCCATACGGCACAATCACCAGCATCGAATAAATCTAAAACTACTTCGCCACAGGCAACCCCACCAGTGGAAACAACCCAAGACGTTCCGCAGATAGAAATATCACCGGAACAACAAAAACTCATCGGCGTGAAGACGGTCAAAGTTGATATCCGTCCGCTGCAGAAAACCATTCGGACAGTAGGAAGACTGGAAGCGGATGAAAGTAAACTGGCGACAGTTAATACGAAGATTGAGGGATGGATAGAAAAACTCTATGTGGAAGCCACGGGCAGTTATATTAAAAAGGGGCAGCCTCTGGTAGATATTTACAGCCCGGAACTGGTTGCTACACAGCAGGAATTTCTCAACGCCCTGAAATGGGCAAAACAGCCTGCCGACTCCCCGCAGGAGAAAGATAAAAACTCCTCTACGGATTTAAGCCGGTTAATTGCTCAGGATGCCGTGGCAACACTGGAAGCTTCGCGGCAGCGTCTTTTGTTGTGGGATGTTTCCGCAGGCCAGATAAAAAAAATAGAAGAGTCGGGAAAAACTATAAGGACATTGACCCTGTATAGTCCGGTAAATGGTTTCATTACACAGAAAATGGCCGTTTTAGGAATGAGAGTTATGCCCGGTGAAAAACTATTTGATGTGGCCGATTTATCCAGCATCTGGGTAATCGCCGATATTTATGAATATGAATTGCCGCTGATTAAAGTCGGCAATCGGGCCTTAATCACGCTGTCCTATCTTCCCGGCAAGGAGTTATATTCTCAAATTGACTATATCTACCCGACTATATCTGCCGAGACCCGGACAATTAAAGTACGGCTTAAACTTCCCAATCACAATAATCAATTAAAGCCGCAGATGTTTACCAATGTGGAAATCAAAATTAATTTAGGTAAAAAGCTGATGATTCCAGAATCAGCTGTGATTGATACCGGTAAGGGAATGGTGGCTTATGTTGATCTGGGTAACGGCACTTTTGAGCCGCGGGAAATAAAGGCCGGTCTCAGGACTGATGGATACATCGAAGTATTGCGCGGGCTCAAGGAGGGGGAAAAGGTCGTCTCCGCCGCCAATTTCTTAGTCGATTCAGAAGCTCAACTAAAAGGTGTAAAACCCCTTCCCTTGAAATAGGTTGAGGAAGAAGGTATCAACATGATCGCTAAAATCATTGAATACAGCGCCCGCAATAAATTTATTGTTTTCCTCATCTTATTTTTTGCCGTTGTCTGGGGATTGTGGACGCTGAAAAATACCCCGCTTGATGCCCTTCCCGATTTAAGCGATACGCAGGTCATCATTTATACCGAGTGGCCGGGACGCAGCCCCGATCTGGTGGAAGACCAGATTACTTATCCGATTACATCCACGCTGCTTGCCGCGCCGAAAGTTCAGGCGGTGCGCGGATTTTCATTCTTAGGCAGTTCCTTCATCTATGTTATTTTTGAAGAAGGAACAAATATTTATTGGGCCAGAAGCCGCATTTTAGAATACCTGCAGGCGGTTAAAAACAAAATACCGGCCGATGTTAATCCGGTTTTGGGGCCGGATGCTACTAGCCTCGGCTGGGGATTTTCTTACGCCGTTGTTGATGAATCAGGCGAGCTCGATCTGGCGCAACTTCGCTCACTTCAGGACTATAACGTCAAGTTGGCGCTGGAGAGCGTTGCCGGCGTGTCTCAGGTTGCCAGCCTCGGCGGCTTTGTCAATCAGTATCAAGTCACCGTCGATCCCCATCGCTTGTCTGCTTATAATCTGCCCATCACTAAAGTCATGGAAGCCGTTCGCAAGAGCAACCGGGATGTTGAGGGACGGGTTCTGGAATTTTCCGGCGCGGAATACATGGTGCGAGGCCGCGGCTATATCAAGAATATAAAGGATCTGGAAGATATCGCCGTGGGTGCTAGTGCTGGGGGTACGCCAATCTACTTGAAAGATGTCGCCCGTGTCCAGCTCGGGCCGGAAATTCGTAGGGGGATAGCGGAACTCGACGGTAAAGGAGAAGTCACCGGAGGGATTGTTGTTGTTCGTTTTGGTGAAAACGTTCTCAACGTGATCGAACGTGTTAAGGATAAAATTCAGAATGATATAACGCCTAGCCTGCCCAAGGGTGTAAAAATTGTTACGACGTATGACCGCTCTGATCTGATCAATCGTTCCATTGCTACGCTCAAAGATGAAATTATCAAGCTGGCCATTGCGGTAAGCATTGTCTGTCTGGTTTTTTTATTTCATCTACCCAGCGCCCTGGTTGTGATTGTTACGCTGCCCATCGCCATCATCATATCTTTTATCTGCATGTACTACCTGGGCGTCACATCAAATATCATGAGCTTAAGCGGTATTGTCATTGCCATTGGTGCGATGGTGGACGCCTCCATCATTATGGTGGAAAACGCCCATAAGAAGCTCGAGGAGTGGGAGCAGCAGGGGAGCCCCGGCAACAGAACAGATGTTATAATCGCTGCCGCCCGGGAAGTCGGGCCTGCGCTTTTCTTTTCTATTCTGGTCATTACCGTAGGTTTTCTGCCCGTCTTTACACTGCAAGCGCAGGCGGGACGTCTGTTCAAACCACTGGCTTACACCAAAACCTTTGCCATGCTTTTTGCCTCTTTTCTGGCCGTTTCCCTGACCCCGGTGCTCATGACTATTTTTCTCCGGGGGAAGATCCAGCCGGAGGATAAGAATCCCATCATCGTTTTCCTCGGCAAGCTCTACAACCCCCGGGTTGCTTTTGCCCTGAAATATCCGAAAGCGGTCATTGCCGCGGCGGTAATATTAATGGCATTGACTGTTTATCCCTTTATGAAACTGGGATCGGAATTTATGCCGCCTCTTTATGAGGGATCACTTTTCTATATGCCCGTGACCATGCCGGGAGCTTCTGTTTCGGAAGCGGCAAGATTATTGAAAATGCAGGATGAATTAATAATAAAAATCCCGGAAGTCGCTCAAGTCTTCGGCAAGGCGGGACGCGCCGAAACGGCAACCGACCCCGCGCCGCTGGAGATGTTTGAAACAGTCATCAATCTGAAGCCGGAGGATCAGTGGCGCAAAGGCATGACGGTAGAAAAGATCAAAGATGAGATGAACGACACGCTCAATATTCCCGGTGTGGCCAATTCTTTTACTATGCCAATCAAGGCGCGCATTGACATGTTGGCTACAGGCATCCGCACGCCGGTGGGCATCAAAATCCTCGGTCCGAATCTGGAAGAAATAGAAAAGATCGGTATGAATCTGGAGCAGCATCTGCGGGATGTTCCGGGTACGAGGAGTGTTTATGCCGAAAGAGTGGCCACAGGCTATTTCCTGGATATTGTCATCAAAAGGGACAGCATCGCCAGATACGGCCTTACCGTGGATGATGTCAACGAAGTGATTCAAACGGCCATAGGCGGCATGACTCTGACAACGACAGTGGAAGGAAGAGCACGCTATCCTGTCAATATCCGTTACCCGCGGGAATTACGAAATGATGTAGATAAACTCAAGCGAATTCTGGTGCCGGTGATGACGGCCGGTCTGTCCAACCCTACGTCTTCGTCCGGCATGTCCGGAACTGCCAATGCGCTGCAAGTGCCGCTGGGAGAGCTGGCAGATTTTCGCGTTATCCGGGGAGCGACGGCCATAAAGAGCGAAGAAGGACTGATGACGTCATATGTGTATATTGATATCACTGGCCGTGATATCGGCAGTTATGTGGATGAAGCCCGGCAAAAAGCGGCCACAGTTAAATTACCGGAAGGCTATCGTCTGGTCTGGAGCGGTGAATACGAATATATTCTCAAAACACATGAGCGGCTTAAGGTGATCATTCCTTTCACCCTGCTTATTATTTTTCTGCTTCTTTACTTCAACACAAGGTCTGTTCAAAAGACCCTTATTGTTTTGCTGGCTGTTCCTTTTTCCCTGGTCGGTTCTTTCTGGCTGCTATACATTCTTAACTACAATATGAGCATTGCAGTATGGGTGGGGATCATTGCCCTGGCCGGACTCGATGCGGAGACGGGGGTCATAATGCTCCTCTATCTGGATATTGCCCACGACAAGTGGAAGAAAGAGGGGAGGATGCATAACATTGAAGATTTGAAGGACGCCATCATGCACGGGGCGGTCAAGCGGGTAAGGCCGAAGCTGATGACCGTGGGCGTTATCCTCGCCGGTCTGATTCCCATCATGTTCAGCGATGGTGCCGGCGCCGACGTGATGAAGCGGATTGCTGCACCCATGATCGGCGGTGTGATAACGTCGGAGATCCTCGAACTTACCGTATATCCGGCCATTTATATGATCTGGCGCGGCCGCGGGTTGCAAAAAGATTAACCTTTTTGTCTTTACCTCCTTCGCTGCATTTTATCCTTTGTCAGCTGGAGACTTCGATCTCATTCAGTGCTTCTGCCGCTTTCGCCTCTTGCGCTGCTTCTGTAGCTTTCGTTGCTTGCACCGTTTCTTCCTGCTTTTTTCTAATGGATACCATAGCAATGCCTGCGGCTATTTTAACCTTTGCGGCATAAGGGCGAATACGGAAAGACATGGATTTGGCAATTTTGGAAAGGACAGGCAGGGCCTCGGGAGATCCAATAGAGCCAAGGGCGACACAGATTCTTTCTTCCAGATCAGCCCGCAGTGCCGGATTTACAGTCTCTCTCTTTTCTAGCATTTTTACAAGATCTGGCACCGCCTCTGCACATTTCGCGTTACCCAGTGTTTCGATGATGTTCAGTTTGAATTGCTCATCCGTAAGGTGCAAAACAGATAACAGAATTGCCCCTCTCTCCTTCCCGCCTATTCGATAAATACCTTTTAAGGCTTCCATCTGTAGCCGCTTATTTTCATGCAGTAGAAGAGGCTGAAGCGCGCTAGCGCTTGATTCGTCACCGATATGGCCGAGGATGTACGCAAGATTGCGCAAATAATACCAGGGGGCTGTTTTACTGATCCTATCTTTGATGACCGGCACAGCCCTCTTTCCCATTCCGATAAATTGTTTCATAATGCGCACACGGTCATCGCTATTGACTTTATCCTGGAGAATATCCAGTAAACGGTTCATTGCGCTTTCGTCAAGCCTAACCAATACTCCGCTTGATTCAACCTGTTTGTTTAGATTACTGGTTTTAAATGCTCTACAAAGAATGGTAAGGTGTTCTTCTGATGTCAGAGACCGAATAATATCTGAAGATATTTCTTGTGCCTCGTCATTTTTTCCCAGGAGACCGGCGCTAATATTACTGAAAACATCCAAAATCGGGATTGCTTCGGCAAAGCGTCCTTGGCGAATAAAATCATGGATAAGGTCTTTCAAATTATTGCAGATTTTTTTGTAAGCTAGTGTTGCTAAAGGTTCTATTTTGATCCAGTCAATCAATTGGGACGACAGGCTTTCGATCAGTTTGTTCTGCCGCTCGCGGGCAAGTCCTTCAAATATTTCGGCCAGCGCAGTTGATGCTTGCAAGCGCACATCGGCGTTTTTGCTGAACAGATTGCCAACCAGACGGTTGATAATAATAGCCATGGTCTCGTGTTCTTTTTGCGCGTCAAGTTGTTCGAAAAACATGGGTAAATTCAACATTGAATGTTCGTCCAGAAAGGCTTTTTGATCATCCTTGGGAATAGAGCGAAGTGTTTCTTTAAGTTTAAGGATTTGATTTTGTTTGGAAGTCTTTTCCGGAGCGGCACCACTCTCCGGGATTTGAGTTTTAACGGATACCTCTTCATTTGACGTATGTGCTTTAACAAGTTTATCCCGGGCAATTTTGCTGACGAAATATTTCATCAACGCGCCGCCGAAAAAGTGATCAATGTTCTGAGCTGTTAGTTGCTTAGCCATATCATGATCTATGCTAACAATGGACTCCCCGATGTGCTGCGATACCTTGTCTCGATCTTTTTGCTCGAGCGAACCGGCAACTTTATCCATTAAAGCTATCATTTTCTCCAGATTTTCGGAAAGCACAACATCGGATAAAGCTCCCTTTTGCTCCATCATCTGAGATAACCCTGCTTGGAAAGTTTGCGATAACCATTCCGGATCCTTCATCATTTCTTGAAGTTTTTTATGATCGTCTGCCAATTCCGGATGAGTATGCATAAAGAACTGAGTGATTTGATCATCGGTGATATCAAGGCTGGACAATATCTTCTGGCTCTTGTCCATGGCTACATAAACCTTTTGATCCAGGTAAATATGCTGCACATTATTTTCGCCCATGATTTTGAGCAAGCCGCCCTCGTTTTTTACAATCTCCGGCCTTTTTGAAAGTATCTCCAAAAAAGCACCAAGCTCCGCTTTTTCCAGCCCTCTATCGAAGGTGATGCTTTCAATACCGAAATTGAGAAGGATGTTCAGCAATGTCGTAACCGGGAGTCTTTCCTGGTCTTTCTGGTCTAATAATTTTCCACAAATCAAAAGATTTTTCTCTGATTCCGCAAAGATTATCGGAGCTTCCAGTGCAAACATGTCCAGAAAATTTAGATGAAGCCTTTCGACAGTATTAATAATTATAGCACTGGTAGGGGGATAGAGACGCACATTCTGTATAGCTGTGTTCATAAGGACAAGTGCATCTAAAGATTTTTTCTTTATATCCATATTTGCCTTTACTTTTTCCGACAACAATCTCGTTAATTTTAACCAAATACTATATTAATTTCAAATATTTTTTTAAATACGGCCGTGCTTTATTTTAACAAAGCATAGTGGGAGGTGTAATATCTTTCGCTATTTACATGATCTGGCGCGACCGCGGAATGCAAAAAGATTAAAAGTTTTGTCTTTACCCCCTTCACTACATTTTATTTTATGTCAGCTGGCGACTTCGACCTCATCTAATGCTTCTGCCACTTCTTCCTGCTTTTTTCTAATGGATACCACAGCTAAACCGGCAGTAATTTTAACTTTTTCAGAATAACGGCGAATACTCAAGAAAAAATTGGATTTAGTGATTTTTAAAAGGATGGGAAGCGCTTCAGGAGATCCGATGGAACCAAGGGCGGCACATATCTTTTCCTCCAGATTAGTCCGTAGCGCCGAGGCTATTGCTTTTCTTTTTTTGAGCATTTTAACGAGTTCAGGAACAGCCTCAACACACTTCGCATTACCGATAGTTTCAATAATATTAAGTTTGAATTGATCATCCGCAAAGGGTAAAACAGAAAGTAATATATGCGCTCTTTCATTTCCTCCTGTTTTATAGATACTTTTTAAAGCTTCTAGACGGAGCCGTTTGTTCTCATGCGACAAAAGTGGTTGCAGCGCACCGGCGCTTGATTCATTGCCGATATGGCCGAGGATGTACGCGAGATTGCGCAAATAATACCAAGGCGCTACTTTACTTATCCGATCCCTAACGACAGGTAGGGCTCTTCTCCCCATTCCGATAAAAAGGTTCATAATGCGCACGCGCTCATCGCTATCGACTTTGTCCCGGAGAATATCCAGCAAGCGGTTCATTGAACCGTCGCCAAGCCTAACCAATATCCCGCCTGATTCAACCTGTTTGTCTGGATTATTCGTGCTAAATGCTTCAAAAAGAATAGTAAGGTGCTCTTCTGATGCCAGTTCCCGGATAATATCCAAACATATTTCATACGCTTTGTCATTTTTTTCCATGATACCGGCGCTAATATTACTGAAAACGTCCAAAATCGGGATAGCTTCGGCAAAGCGTCCTTGGAGAATAAAATCATGGATAAGGTCTTTCAAATTATTACAGATTTTTTTGTAGGCTAGTGTTGCCAAAGGTTCTATTTTGATCCAGTCAAGCAATCGAGTCGATAACCTTGTGATTAATTTATCCTGGCGCTCGCGAGTAAGTCCTTCAAATATCTCGGCCAGCGCAGTGGATGCTTGTAAACGCACATCCGGATCATTACTGAACATATTTCCGATCAGACGGCTGATAATTATTGCCATGGCCTCGTGTTCTTTTTGCGCGTTGAGTTGTTCGAAAAGCTTGGGCAGGGCCGACATCATCGGCGCGTCCAGAAACGGCTTTTGATCGTCTTTGGGAAGCGCGCGGAGCTTTTCCTTAAGTTGGATAATCTGACTTTGAGGGTCCGGTTTTTGTTGTAGTACAACAGGTTCGGGGCTTTTCGTCTTAACGGGCGCACCCGCAGATGAAGTAAGTGGTTTAACGGCTTTGTCTTGTATAGTTTCTCTGGCTAAATATTTGGCCAGTGTTCCGCCGAAAAGATGTTCTATCTTTTGCGCTTTAAGTTGTTGGACAATATCAGGATCCATAGCGGCTATAGAAGTGCCAATTTGTTGTGATATTTTATCTTGGTCCTTCTTTTCGAACGAGGCGGCAAGCTTATCGAGAAGGGTAATCATGTTCACCATACTTTCAGAAATCTGAAGCTTTGATAAATTTTCCTTTTGCGTCATTATTTCGGATAAGCCCGACTGAAATGTTTGCAATAAGAAATCCGGTTTATTGGTCATTTCTTGAAGCTTCCGGGGATCGTCCGCCGATTTGGGATTAAGCCGCATTAAGAACTGGATTATTTTATCATCGGTAACATTAAGAGGGGAGAGAACCTGCTTGTCTATTTTTCCGGGCACTTCAACTTTTTTATCTAACGTGATATGTGAAATATTCCTTCCCTTCATGATTCGCGACAAGTCGCTTTCATCCTTCATGTTTTCCGGCCGTTTTGAAAGAATTTCCATAAAAGAATTAAGTTCTTCTTTTTCCAGTCCTTTATTGAAAATTATGTTCTTGATGCCGAAATCGAGGAGAATCTTTAATAGAGCGGTGACCTGCCATTTTTCCTGGCCGGCCTGACTTAAAGCTTCTCCACAGAGTAAGACGTTTTTTTCTGATTTTTCAAAGATTAAAGACTCTTTCTTTTCTAACATATCCAGGAAAGTCCGATGAAGTTTTTCAATGGCGTTGATGATTTTAGCGCTGGTAGAAGGATACAAACGCAAATTCTTGATAGCCGTGTTCATGATGATGAGCGCATCCAGGGCTTTTTGCTTTATATCTTCCATAACCTTTCCTGATATGAATTTATATTTAAAATAATCTAAAATATTTAAATTAACGTTTTTGTCAGTCCGGGATTATCAACAATTATATAAATTATACACGGTATAATTTCAAACTAAAGCTTTATTAAATACAGCAATATTTTATCCTTACGAAGCATAAGAGAAGGGCGATTTTGTGTCAAGAGAAATTCTCAATCAAATATGGTGTTTATCTTTATTATTTTTGATAAATATTGATTACAGCATACTATTGACACTGGGCCTTTTCCCCCCTAATATAGCTCAAAGTGACATAAGTAATGATTTGCCGTTTATTAATGTTTAATTTTTCGCGGGCATTTGCTCACAATTCAACGAAAGGCAGGAGGGGTTATGTTCAAAAAAATAATTATCGCCATCGGTTCATTGATAGCGGCCATCGTGATTCTAATTATTATTGCCGGAATCATAATTATCATCAAGGTGGACAAAGAGGTTATCTCTTCCCAGATGTCCAGGGCATTAAACAGGCAGGTCTATATTGAAAAGATAGACGTGAGCATTTTCTCCATCGTATCGGGGATAGAGATAAAAAATGCCACCGTTTCCAATTTTAAAACTCCGCAACAACTCTCGGTATTGCAGGGCAAGCCTGTTGCCGTGAACGATGTCTTTACCGGCATGGAATCAATGAACTTTAAAATCAGGTTTTTGCCCTTGCTGAAAAGGCAGCTTGATCTCAAAGAGATTGTTTTGTACAAACCGGTTATAAATCTTTCCCGCAGCAAGCAAGGTGTTTTGAATATCGAAGATTTGCTTAAACCCGGAAAGAAAGAGCCTCAAGAAAAAAACAAAGAGGAAGTCAAACCGCCGGCAAAACAACTCAGTGCCGATGATCTTCCTATCGCTATTACCGTGGGTGAAATCGGCATAAAAAACGGCACCATCAACTATTATGATGGACAGACCGAGCAAAAGTTTCAGGTTTATAAACTGACCACCCAGGCCTACGACATCAACATTGATCCCAAAGAATTGGAGAAAAAAGACGAAATCAAGTTGAAAATAGGGATGGGTTTGAAAACTGTCGGTCCTATGAAAACAGGGAGCGTCCAAAACTTTGATATAACTTTGGACGCCACGGGCAAGGTAATACCCTTTGATATAAAAACGCGGCTACTGGAGCCGGAAGTACTTCTCCATATCGCTATTCCCGATGGACAGGTAACCGGCCTGCAGATATTCAATTCCGTGGCGGCCATTCCCCTCCTCGGGGATTATCTGGGGCAATACATTTCTTTTCTTAAAGGCAAGCAGGAGTGGAAAGATTCCAAGGATACAGGTGTCGATTTGCGCTACAAGGCCGCTAATGCCCAGTTTTCCAACGGCAAGCTTGATCTTAAGGAAGCGAAATTCCTCTTTGATGGAACGATGAATATGGTTTCCAAGGCACTCGATATGAACCTCAACATGGTAATGAAAAAGGAAGTTAGCGACAACGTAAAAACAGCGCTGGCGAAAAAAATTGAAGCTGCTATAAAAAACCCCGAAGTAAAAAAATATACCAATTCGGGAAAGCTTGCCGAAACGGCCATGCTGCCGCTGCTTAATAAAGAAGGAATGATCGACATGAAATTCAATGTCGGCGGCACTACCAGAAAAACCTCTGTCAAATTGGTGCAACCACAACTGGATTCTCTAGGTAGCATCATTAAAAATTCTGCCGGTGGTGTTTTAACCGAGGCGGGCAAAAGCGCCGGAAAGCAGCTTTTAGAGGGAGCACAGAAAAAAGCTCTGGAAGGTATATTTAAAAAGAAATAAAACGAGCCGTTTCCCCCTTCTCTTTTTAAAAGCAGTGGTCTGGAAGGATCGCGTCTGCAAAGTTAATTGCCGGAAATAAGTATTACCCCTTCTTTTTTGAGGGCTTCAATCTCTTGCGGCTTATAGCCTATCTCTTTCATAATGTCCGCCGTGTCTTGTCCCAGGGTGGGTGCGGGTCCGGAAGGTTTAGCCGGTGTGGCCGAAAATTTCAAGGGAACGCCGATGCCTTTGATTTTTCCACATAGAGGATGTGTTTGTTTGATAATCATATTCCGCGCCTGAATTTGAGGGTCTGTTTCTATCTCTGCAATTTCTAGAACCGGCGTCATGCAGATATCATAATCGGTACTAGTGGCAATCCATTCTTCTCTCTTTTTTGTTTCGAAAAAAGCGGAGATTTCTGCCTTCAATTGATCAGCTTCTTCGCCAATAACGAATTGCTTCGGGAGCCAATCAGGGTGTCCTGCCATATCGCAAAAATTTTTCCAAAACTTTTCTTCCAGAATACCTAGCGCGATATATTTTTCGTCGGCGCAACGATAAACATCATAGCAGGCTAGGCCACCGGAAAGGGCTGCCTCTCCGACAGCGGGCGAAAGCCCGGCAGCTTGGTAATGTGCCATTTGTAATGTCATTAACGGGAGGATAGCATCGAGCATGGAAACGTCAACTCTCTGTCCCTGCCCGGATTTTTGTCTTGACCAGAGAGCGCAAAGGCAGGCGATGATGGTCATATAGGCGCCTCCGGCCACGTCAGCAATTTGAGGCCCGGGAATAATGGGCCCCGTTTTTTTCGAGCCGGTTGTCGAGAGGATGCCGGAATATCCGATATAGTTAATATCATGTCCCGCATGTTGGGCATATGGGCCATTTTGGCCATAACCGGTTACGGAGACATATATAATATCCGCTTTAAATCGCCGGGCCCTATCGTAACCAAGTCCCATTTCGTCGAGAACCCCCGGACGGAATTGTTCGACCACAATATCCGCTGTTTTTACGAGAGCAAAAAAGATGTCTAAGCCTTTTTTCGATTTAAGATTAAGAGCAATGCTTCGTTTAGAACGGTTTACGGCGAGATAGCCGGTTGACTCCGACGCAAGATACGGAGGATAAAAGCGCATATAGTCGGGGGAGTTCATATCCTCTATTTTAATTACTTCGGCGCCCATGTCGGCAAGCATCATGGTACCCAGCGGTCCCGGGTAAAGTCTCGTTAAATCCAGGATGCGAAGTCCCTTAAGTGGCCCAGTTAGAGGTTTCTTTCCCTTATTCATTATTCAGGCCTGCCGGATTTATTTTTTTACTGATAGCACTACGCCCAAATATTGGGCGCTGGTGGTTATTGAAATACCATAAAGGGCACACGTCTGCTGTGTTGCGCTGCAAACCACACCGCTCAACGTATATCTATCATACGCCTCGCGGTTCGGTTTTTTGCGCGCCTTGCATCTGGACATTTTTAAGTAGCCCCAAAACATGGAGCTTTTCAACTATCCCGCTGTTGCTAAAATTCTTTTATGATAAACCATTGGATAAATCAAGTGCGGTGAAAAAGGAAAGCGTATTGTTAACAAAACTGCTGATAAATAATAAGAGACGGTTTGTCATAAAAAATTAACATTACAATTCAGCAGTTGATATTTGCAAATCTTGAAGCTATGATTATGCGAATAAAATATTTATCAGGCAGGGGGAAAAATGAGAAATAAGAAAACAGCATTTTCTTTATTCGCGGGTATTTTGATATGGGGTATCGCAACATCTTGCGGCGCGGCCGCTTATTATGAGACGATTGAACAACCGTCCGGAGAATCCGCTGTTATAAAGGCTGGTTCTGAATTTAAGGTCAAACCAATTGATTTTAGCGCCATCAAGCCGGCGGATCTGGGCTACGCCAACACCGAAGAATGGAAAGCCGATATTGAGCCGGTGCCTCAAGCGTTTGTCGAAGCCTTTCCGATTTTGTTGAAAGAGGCGAATATTTCGAACAAAAAGGTGACCGTGATTAAAAAAGATGAGCCGGTTACCAACGGCATCGTTGTTGAAGTTGTTGTTAAAAGTATTGTCGTGAAATGGAATTACTTTACGGCTCAACCGGATGAACTCATATGTAATCTTACTTTTACCGATGTCGCCAGTGGTCAAAAACTTTTTTCCGGCGTCGTCAATGTGAACAGCAGATCCGGCAATCCTTATGCTCAGGCATATAAAGCAAGTTTTAGTAATCGTCTCCAAACGGCCGCCTATAATATCGCCTGGGTTTTGACTAAAATTATGGCGCAGGGTAAAATCGATCCGGCTGTTTACTGATATTTTTCCTGCTCTATCTGCGTTTTAAGGCAAAGACAGGTTTTTATAAGGCAGCTTGGACTATAATTCTTTAGAAAGGAAATATGGCAATGAATATAGGCAGGTTGGCGCAAGATAATATTCAAAGGTTCGGTGAATACAAATTTGTCAACTTTGAAGGGCGGTGGCATACCAATGTTGAAATGGACCGTATTGCCAACAAGTTAGGTAACGGTTTAAAAAGCCTGGGAGTCAAAAAAGGAGATCGTGTAGGCGTTCAGTTGCTGAACTGTCTTCAACTCATGCAAGCATTTTTTGCTGTTTTTAAAATCGGTGCCATATTGGTTCCGGTGAACCCGTCGCTACGGGTTAATGATCTAGCCTATCTTTACCAGGATGCCGGTATGACCGCCCTGATCAGCAGCAAAGATTACATCGACATTATAAGGGAAGCTCGCCGCGAGGCAACAGAGCTTAAACATGTAATCTTGATTGGAAAGGCAGTTCCGAAGGATGTTTTATCCTACGATAAAATTATTCAAAACGCTTCGGATGAGCTGGTCATTGAGGAAACGGACAACGACGATACCGCCGTCATGATTTATACCGCGGGTACTACGGGCAATCCGAAAGGTGTCATGCTCACCCATTATAACTGGTATACCCACATCACCGGATATTATGAATTGGTCCTACTGGACTCCTGGGGAGTTGCCGCTAAAGGTGCGATAAAAAAACGCGGTGACGGACAGGATAAAATTACCGATAAAAAAGAGGAAGTATTCGGCGTTACCCGGAACCGTGTCTCTTTGATAACGCTTCCCCTGTTTCACGGGTATGGCGTATTCGCTCTGAATCTGGAATTTCTGACGGGAGGAAAGCTGGTTATGATCAGCCGGTGGGATACTGAAGAGGCGATGAAGCGTATTGAGAAATTTAAGATAACCGAATTTCGCGGTGTGCCGACCATGTACATTCAACTTCTCAATCATCCGGAAGCGGGAAAATACGATTTGAGTTCACTTAAAACCTGTATATGCGGCTCCGCCCCGATGCCTCTCGAGGTAGCTCGAAACTGGAAGGCGAAATACGGCATAGATATCTGGGAAGGGTATGGATTAAGCGAAGCTACTACCGTTAACTGCGGCAACGTTGCGGGAAGGTGTCCGCCCAAATACGGTTCCATCGGCAAGTGTTACCAGAAGTGCAATATGATCAAGATATTTGATGAAAACGACTGTGAACTTCCGTCCGGTCAGGCGGGGGAAATAGTAATCAAAGGCCCGGGAGTCATGAAGGGTTACTGGAATAAACCTAACGAGACAGCAGAAGTGCTCAAAAACGGTTGGCTGCACACCGGTGATGTAGGATATGCTGATGAAGACGGCTATCTCTATATTACCGATCGCAAAAAAGACCTTATCATTCGCGGAGGAGAGAATATTTACCCAAAGGAAATAGAGAATATTCTCCATATGCATTCTCAAGTACTGGAAGCGGGAGTTATCGGCATTCCCGATCCTGTTTACGGCGAGTCAGTCAAAGCATTTGTCGTTCTCAAGACCGAAGGGGTGGCATCCTGTGAAGACCTTATGAATTTTTGCAAGGAGAAGCTACCTGCCTATAAAAGACCGAAAGCGATTCAGCTAATGAATTGCCTGCCGAAGAGCGCGGTCGGTAAAATATTGCGCAGAGAGCTGAGAAAAATTGGGTGAGCCGGAGGAAGCTGCCCGAAAATGGGAAAGCCGATAAACCTGTGCGAACGGGGTGACTTTAGTCACCTCTTCCAAATGACTTCCAAACCGGACATATTATTTTCCACAATGCCAGAGGGTTTACCTGCTTCTTACATGTGGATTATTTTTCTTGACACAAGATAGTTATTCTTGTAGCTCACTTACATTATAGTTCACCCTTAACAGAAGCAATGTCTTATCAAATATCAGCGGTCACTAGAGTGCAGCGTGGCAATATTATTTGAATTTAAGATATCAGAAGTTGCTTTGTCACTCCCACTCTCGACAATATTTATTTTTTTCCAAAAATATAATTTAAAAAAAGAAGGAGGGTCAAAATGAAAAAAAGATTATTTTGCGTTATTTTAATCGGTTTTTTTATGGTTTTTACAGTGGGCGTTGCTTTTGCCCAGAAACCGGCGAAACAAGCGGCCCCGCCACCGGTAGACCAAAAGGTGTATGAGTGGAAGTTTCAGTCTCACTGGCCGGCCGGCAGCGCATCCTTCAAACCGCTGAAGGATTACTTCGAGCAAGATCTGATTAAGATGACCAATGGAAGATTAAAGATTACGCTTCATCCGGCCGGATCTTTGGTTCAATCCAAGGATATATTCGACGCCGCCCGCCAGGGCACGATCGAAGGGGCAACGGCAGCACCAATCTACTGGATGAGTATTGTTCCTTTGGCGGCGGTGGCGGCCAACTGTCCGATGACCTTCCGTAACTCCAAAGAGGGTTTGTATTTTCATTTTAAACTTGGTTTCGAGCAGATGCTGAAAGACGCTCACGCCAAGCACAACCTGCTTTATTACACGGAGAAGATTTATCCCACAGCGATGATCGGGAGAAAACCAATTCGTAATATCGAAGATTTCAAAGGATATAAGGTTCGTTCTTCCGGAGCGATTGCTGAAATGCTGAAAGAATTGGGCGCTGTCCCTACTTTAATTCCCGGCGAGGAACTTTATTTAGCCCTGCAAACAGGCGTCATCGATGGAGCGCATTGGGGCGCGGCTGGTGGAGCGCTGACCATGAAACTCTGCGAGGTAGCTAAATACTATATTCAGCCCGACCTGGCCATGGCCGGCACTGACGTGATCGTCATCAACAAGGATGCCTTTGATGCTCTACCCCAGGATCTGCAGAAAATACTCGATAAAGCTTTGAAAGAACGTGTATATAAACGGACAAAAGAGTATGTGGGTGATGAGCGCAAAGCTTTGGCAACTATGATTAAGGATTATAAAGTCGAGGTATGCACCCTGAATCCCGCAGACCAGAAAATAATGATGGCAGCGGCAATGAAGCAGTGGGATAAAGTGGCAGCCAAAGATGAAGATTCGGCCAAAGCCATCGACATGCTGAAAAAATACCTTAAGAAACTTCGTTACATCGACTAATCAGAACCTGAAAAAAAGCAGTCCTGTTATCACTTTCATTTTGCAAGGGAGGTTACTGATGAACAAATTTTTTAAGGTGATTGACCGGATGAATGAGCTGATAGGCAAGGCCGTCAGCTTTTTGGTTATCGCTTTCATCGTCGTGATTCTGTACGAGATATTTGTCCGGTACCTGTTAAATAGCCCGACCATTTGGGCTCATGAAGTTTCCCAGATGCTCTATGGTACATACGTTATCCTCCTGGGAGGTTATCTCCAGCAGCGCAATGGCCATGTCAACGTGGATATTCTCTACAATCGCTTCAAACCCCGCACCAGGGCAATTATCAATCTCTTCACCTGGCTCCTCTTCTTCTGCTTTTGCGGAGCGATTCTTTACAAAGGATGGGGAATGGCCTGGGATTCCTTCAAGTTCCGGGAGACCGATGCAACCGTTTTTGCCCCGCCCTGCTATCCGCTTAAAATGATGATTCCGCTGGGCGCTCTCCTTCTCCTGCTGCAAGGACTGGTCAAATACATCGCGGATATCAAGTTGGCCATTACCGGCAAGGAGGAAACGCCATGAGCATTGAATTAATAACTATCCTGCTTTTCGGAGCGCTCGTTGTGTTCCTTGCCCTGGGCCTGCCCCTGGCTTATGTCCTGGGAGGCGTGGGGGTGGTAGGCTGTTATCTTCTCTGGGGCGATAAGGGCCTTTTTCTCATCGCATCACAAGCCTATGCATCCATGAACAAATTTACTCTGCTGGCTATTCCTCTTTTTATCTTTATGGCCATGACCTTAGAGCGGGCGGGAGTGGCCGATGACCTTTACACCCTGATGCATCGCTGGATGGGGCCTCTGGCGGGCGGGTTGGCCATCGGCACGGTGATCATCTGCGCCATATTCGCCGCTATGTCCGGGATCAGCGGAGCAGCAACCGTATCCATGGGGATTATTGCCCTTCCGGCCATGCTCAAACGGGGCTATAACAAAACTATTGCCATGGGCTGTGTTTCCGGCGGAGGGGCGCTGGGGATATTGATTCCTCCCAGTGTGCCGATGATTCTTTACGCCACCTTGACCGGCGTATCCATCGGAGGATTATTCGCCGGCGGTATATTGCCCGGCATTTTGCTTGCTGTCCTGTTCATCCTTTACATCGGCATCCGTTGTTTCTTCCAGCCCGAACTGGGACCTCCCCTTCCTGTGAAAGAAAGGGTATCCTGGCGGGAGAAATTTATATCCCTTAGGGCGGTGCTGCTGCCGATTATGATTATCATCATGGTTCTGGGATCGATCTATGCAGGGGTCTGTACTGCCACCGAGGCCGCGGCCCTGGG
>Ga0154766_120_pt4 | contig 25952 bp, 27 predicted proteins | sample Rifle2008BG16ft_FD_105774 | JGI IMG/M metagenome (GOLD analysis project Ga0154766, IMG submission 105774) | Deltaproteobacteria bacterium RBG_16_44_11
CCCTTTCCTCACCCTGATTTCACGTTCCTGTTTAGTATGTACTCAACTCGTTCTCCGTCCAATCCTGAAGCACAATAACTTCCGCCTTGGGGCCGCTCTGCCAGATGCGAAGCGCCCGTGGGGGACGATGATTATCCGCTCTCCAGGTTAATTTGGGACCAATTCCCTGAAAATTGGTAACCTTATCCAGTTCGTTCTTAAGAGCCTCCGTGCTTAAATTTCTGCCGACCTTTTTAAGCGCATATACCAGCGGCTCCGCAACAATAATGCCGGCCGCATAGAAGATTCCCCATCTTTCTGTCGGGGCAAGCCTCTTTGCTGCGGCGCGATATTTAACCTGAAGCGGCGTGTTGGCGAAGATATCTTCCGTGAACGCACTGGTCATAACACCTTCCTTGGCCCATAATCCATCGGTGATGGTATTCATGAGGACATAGTCGGTAAGGTTGTAGGAATGAATCCACTGCGGGTGGAAACCTACGGAAACAGCGTTTCTCAGAGCGATAGCCGCCTGAGTAGGAGCCACATACCCGATGATCGCTTCCGCACCGGCGGATTTAAGCCGCGCTACCTGTGAGGTTAAATCTCTTTCAATCGGCTCAACGGGAACCGCAGCTACTAATTCCATGTTGTATTTTTTCAATCTTATTTTAGCACCGGCCATAGAATCCAAACCATAGTCATCATTCTGGTAAAGCATGCCTATCTTTTTGAATTTCTTTTTTTCAACGAGAAATTTTGCAATGACGCTGGCGTCATCATCGTAGGCTGGCCACATATTCCACAAATAGGGGTTGTGGGGCACGTGAAAAGATTTAGCCCCGGTACAAACCCCTACCCAAATAATCTTGTTTTGCTGCAGGTATCTCTGCACGGCAACACCGGGAGCAGTACCAACACCGCCCACAAAAGCTAAAACACCCTGACGGTCAACCAGGTCTCTCACGCCGGCCATTGTCTGAGAAGGATTGTATTGATCATCGCGGATAAAATAGCGGATTTTTCTCCCATGGATTCCGCCTTCCTCATTGACAATATCGAAGAGAAGTTTACTGCCGCGCGCGACAGAGCCCCACGGAGCAGCGGGACCTGTCTGCGGTCCCCACTGACCTATTCTGATTTCCTGGTCATCAAATCCGGGCTTGGCGGCATAAACAAGCATCGTAGTCAGAAGAACCGCGCTTATAATCATAAATCCGATGAAAACTTTTTTCATAACACCCTCCTTTTCTTCATTCTATTTATTGGATGGAACAGTGCGTGTCCATCGTTAAGAATCCACTTTTTACTGCAGTTCTCATCCTTTGTACCAAATCCCTTTTTCCTTCAAGAATGTGAAGCTGTAATTATAGACCCTTTTTTCTCCAGTATCGGCATATTTTATATCTACATCCACTTCCACCTGCACAAATTTTTCAACGGCCGGATAGTTTTCCCTGTTATCATTATCCCTCAGCCGGTAGATATCCACGATGCGGTACGTTTGTATCCTGACCGGAGAATTTTTGACATCTTTTAAGTACTCTTCATATGAATGCGTTTTCTTGTAGTCCGAAGAAGAAGCAAGATACGCGTAAACCTGCTGATAATTTTCGGCCATTTCCGCCTGGAAATAGGCCTTTGCTGCCTGTTCAATTGCGTTTTTTTCCAGAAGAAATTCCACCTTTTTTCTCGGTTGGTCCCAGATAATCAAACCTGCCGCGATAACTACGACAACAAATATAGCCACCACAATTATTTTTTTCTTTTGCATTTTCCTCTGTATAACATCTTTTATTTTACTCTTCTGCCTTCAGTCCCGCACATTACACCTTCTTGACATAGTGCTTGGCGAAAAGACCGCTGGGGCGGACGCACAACACTAAAACAATAACAACAAAAGCTGTTATTGGCTTCCATGCCGGCCAGACATAACCGAAGAAGTTTTCAATAAGCCCCATAATAAAACCGCCGATGAGAACCCCGGGGATGCTCATGAGACCGCCCAGCACCGCCGCCGCAAAAGCACGGAGAAACGGCTCCATCATAAATCCGGGATCAAGAATAGTCTTGGCAGATAAAAGCATTGCCGCGGTTACGCCAATAACCGAGCTGAAGGCCCAGGCAAAGGCAAAAACGCGATCTGTTTTTATTCCCATTATTTTAGCGGCATGTTTATTTTGCTGCGTTGCCCGCATAGCTGTTCCCAGTTTTGTGTGCTGGAAGAAAAAATAGAGGAACGTCATGATAACAGCGGCAACGATAAAAACAGCGGCAGCCCACTCGCTGATAATGAAACCCGGAATAGGCTCATAGGTTACCTTATAGGAGACGGGAATAGAAAATTGCTTTTGTTCCGCTCCCCATTTCCAGCTGGCCAGACCCATAAGGAGCATTTGCGCCCCAATCGTTATTACGATGAGGCCAATGAGGGTGGGATTCTTAGCCGGTCGCAAGAAGAAATACTCAATAGCCACCCCCAAAATAGCCGCAAAAACAAGAGCTACTATAAAGGCAAGCCAAAATGGACAGCCGTAAATGACTAAAACATGGAAGGCAACAAATGTGGAAAACATAGCCATCTCGCCCGCGGCGAAATTAAGCACTTCCGACGTCTTGTAGATAATCACAACTGCCAGCCCGAAAAGACCATAACAGGCGCCCATAGCCAAACCATCAATTAATAATTGTCCGAACGGCATATTTCTCCTTTACTTATCTTTGCTTTCCTTTTTTGCCAACCCTCACTTAAAAAGGCCATGTTTTCCAATATTTTTTTATCCGTATCCATGCGCCGAATATTCCCAGAGGCTCAAACAGCATGATGCCGATCATCACCAGCCCCAGAGCTATATAATTGAAATTATCCATGCCTGTAATCGTCATCCATTGCTCTGACACCTTGATCAACAGGCTTCCCACAAAGGGAACTTCACCGACATTTTTAAACAAATCATACATAAGATAGGTAATAAGCGCCGCTCCTGTTATGGACCCCATAACTGAACCCAGCCCGCCCACAACAATCATGACGATAAAAATAATCGAAAGAATCAAATTAAATGTGAAGGGATCAAAAAAACCGAGAACAAAAGCGAAGAGCCCCCCGGCGATCCCGGCATAAAAGGCGCTTAGAGCAAAAGAAAGAGTTTTATACATCGTCAGGTTGATACCGATCACTTCGGCGGCAATATCGCTATCCCGAATGGCTACGAAAGCCCTCCCGGCCCTTGTCTTTAAAATATTTATCGCGAACAAAACCATGATTATCGTAAAAGCCAGGACAAGATAATACTTGCTCATCACCGTTTCCAGTATCCAGCTTAATCCAATTTGAGGTATTCCAATATCCAGCGTAGGAGCGGACAGTCCCGCGCGTCCGCCGAAAAATGGCGTGTGACCGATGATATGCATGATGGCCAGGCCAAAAGCGAGCGTAGCAATGGTGAGATAAGGTCCTTCGAGTCTCAGCGCCGGAAGTCCTAATATAAAGCCAAAAAAAGCCGCGATAAAAGCGGCGGCAATGATGGCAACGAAGAAAGGTATTTGCAACTTGGTCATGATAAGTACGGTCGCATAGGCTCCTATAGCAAAGAACCCCGCATGCCCCAGTGAGATTTGCCCCGTAGAGCCTACCAGGATATTCAGCCCTACCGAAACAATGATATAAACCATAATGAGATTTAACAGATACAATGAGTAGTCTGATAAATAGAGTGGAAACGTGAAGAGCACAATAAGAAAAACGATTGTCCAGAAAAGAATTGTCCCGCTTTTAAAAAGTTCAATATCTTCGTAATATGCGCGCTTCATGTCCATAGGATTATACTGTTCCTCTCATCTGCCGTAAGGTGCTTGATCTGATAAAAATTGTTTTTCCCAACGGAGATTATACTAAAGAGGTGCCTGGTGAGTCAAGATAAAACCATTTTTTAAATGCTGTGGACATTTATGTTAATGTTATTAGTATCAAAGAGTATATTATTTTTCACAAGAGTGGCATAATGTGATCGGCTTGGACGAAAAGCACAACTGCTAACTTTATCGTCCAGACCTGTTTTTTAAAAAGTTAAACCAACTTTGAATCTTTACCGATACCTTTTTAAAAACTAATTTTGTATGTCATGCAGAAAATCTCGCTAGGCTAATTTTCTCAACTCCTTTTTCAACACCTTGCCAACAAGACTTTTTGGCAGGGCATCCATGAAAACTATTTCTTTCGGCAGTAAAAAATTCGTTAGCTTCGTTTTGCAAAATTCCACAATTTCCTCAACGGTGGCTGTCTGGCCGGGATTCAATACCACAAATGCTTTAATGTTTTCCCCGTAAACGTCATCTTTCATTCCGATGACGGACGCTTCTGATATTTTGGGATGCGTAAAAAGCACTTCTTCGATTGTCCGCGGAGAAATATTTTCCCCTCCTTTAATAATCAAATCTTTCTTTCTGTCGGTAATCCAAAAATATCCGTCTTCATCTTCGTAGCCGACATCGCCGGTATGGAGCCAGCCGTCGCGAATTGCCTGAGCTGTTTCTTCCGGTTTATTCCAGTATCCTTTCATTAATTGAGGACCCTTAATGACAATTTCACCCTGCTCGCCGCAGGGTAGTATTTTGCTATCGTCGTCCATAATCTTCATCTCGGTGCCCTTCATTGGAATTCCTATGGAGCCGACCTTTTTTACTCCATCAAGTGGATTGGTGGAATTGTTTGCTCCCGCTTCTGTCAAACCCCAGCCTTCGATGATTTCACCGCCGTAAACTTCCTTGAATTTTTTCCACGTCTCCAGAGCCAGGGGTGCGGAGCCGGATATCCAAAATTTCATGGAGCTGACGTCGTATTTTTTAGGATCCGGATATAAAAGCAGATAAACGTACATGGTGGGAACGGCAGCCATGATATTGCCACGATATTTTTCGATGGACGACAAAATTACTTCCAGATCGAAAGAGTCGAGAAAAACGGTGGTCGCTGTCCGGAACATTCCGTTATTTATCGTGGCGATGCCGAAGGAATGACACAGGGGTAGAACGCTAATGTATATAATGCCTTCCGGAATAGCTAAACTCTCGAATTGCATTTTGGCGTTAGCGTAAAGCGAGTGATGAGTGTGCATGACGCCTTTGGAGTTTCCGGTAGTTCCGGCAGTATAAATAAGTGCGGCAAGCTCATCCTCTTTCATGTCTTCGAATGAATGATCTTCAGCCGAATTGTCCACGAGTTGATGGTAAGCGATGGTTCCTTCAGGAGCGTCCTGATCAATAAGAATTACCGTTTTGACATTGGGCACTCTTGCTTGCGCCGTATGAACTTGCGGAAGGAAAGCCATACTGCTGATGACCATTTTTGCGCCGGAATCCTTATAGATATACGCTATTTCTTCATCACTCATCAAAAAATTAATCGGCACGATAACCGCGCCCATCTTCCAAATGGCGTAAAAACTTTCCAAAACCTCGATACAATTGGGCATTTGAATGATAACCCTTTCTCCTCTTTTTACGCCCAGACTTTTGAGCGCGCCGGTCAGTTTTCGGGAGTTTTTTTGTATCTCAAAGTTTGTCAGAGCTTTTTCCTTAAAATAATAAGATATTCGTTCACCTTCCGCCAAAACTTTCTCTTCGCGAAACTGTGCCAGATTCATCATGACCTCCTAAAAAATTTACATGTCATTATATTTCTTACAAATAAAACATAAAAACCCTATGAGAAATTGCCGGTAAAGACTTATATAATTCATGCCTTAATTGGCTGAATTTTTGCAATGAAAAAAACCAAGGTTTTTTTCGAGGGGTTATTATCATTTCTGTAGTTTAATTACTTTATACCCGCGTTTACGAAGTAAATTGATAACGCTGTCCGTGCCGGCAAGGTGCGCCGCGCCTACGACCACCATAGTGTTTCCCGAACCATTAAGATATCCTTCGATATCCCTCACCCATTTATTGTTTCTGTCCACAATCAGGGTCTGATATAACTTTGGGTAACGTTTTAGTCCTTTGATGTAGAGCTCTTCCATTTTGGACTCATCACCATTTCTCCAGGCAGCCAGATGTTCTCCCAACATCACTTCAATTTGTCCGAGTTCATCAATAGCTTGAAGGATTTGGTCGCTTCCCACGCTCGCATCCACCGAAGCTAGAATACTGATTTGCTGATCCATCGTTTCCAAGCTTCCTGTAGCTTTTCCATCGTCCATAGCTTTATTTTTGAAGAAATAATCAACCCCTTTTTGAGGATCGGCGCCGATTTTGTTCATTTCTAATACTGTAAGCGTCATCACAAAAAAAGTCGGCTTAAAAAACTGGTATTGCGCCATCGGATAATTGCGTTCTCTGCAGAACCTTTCGGCCTTGGCGAAAGCCTCGGATGTAATATGCTCTTTAAGAGTTGTGCCGTCATTGTAAATTGCCTCACTTAGAAGTTTCCCCATATACTCCGGCCCTTCCATTTCACCGGGCGGAACTTCAAATACGATTTTGCGGGAGTCCTGATAAGCTGTAAAAAATTCCGCAGGCAAAGGATAATCAGACGCGCGTAACATATGGACAGAACCGGCAAGATAAACAGTAGCCCTGGAAGATCTTGCCGCCCACACGGAACTTTCCGCCTGCACACCGGAAGCCGTAAACAAAATAATTATTATCAGCGTCATTCGCAACAAATTCAGTCTCATTGAATTCTCCTTCTCTTGGACTAATCAAATATTACTTCATCCGGCTGAAAAGAACGCTCCCCAGCAGGAACATAGTTACCGCGAAAAAAGTGACGACGAGAAAATCAACATAAAACGGAAAAATATGGACATTGAGCAATACACCTCTAACTCCATCTACAGCATAGGTAAGAGGATTAAGCTTAACCAATCCCTGAAGCCAGAAGGGAAGCTTGTCGTCAATCGGAAAGAGAGCGCCGGATAAGAAAAAAAGCGGAAATATAAGAAAGGCCGAGATGACCTGGAATCCCTCCAGGCTATTAAAAAGAGAGCCGAGAGCAAGCCCCATCGAAACCAGCGCGATCGATGTAATAAATAATAAAAGTAGGGCCAGCGGAATGCCCCAGGGATTTATAGACGGAAACAAAAAGGAGAAGAGGAAGAGAACTATAATCTGTAGTGTAACATCCGTGCATCCACCCAAAACCTTTCCCATAAAGATACTGATACGCGATACCGGCGCCACCAGCATGGCCTTGAGCACGTCGAGCTTGCGGTCCCAGACTATATAAAGGCCGAAGTACACTGATCCGAAAAGTACCAGCATAGCCAGTATACCCGGATATATATAATCCTGATAATTGATATCGCTGACGCTGACGCTCGCTCCCACGCCGCTGCCGAACAGGAAAAGCCACATGAGAGGCTGAACGATGCTGGAGACAATTCTGCTTTTCTCGCGCTGGAAAACCTTGAATTCCCTCCACCAGACCGCGTACATGCCCATCAATTCTTTTTGTATGCGTCCTTCGTTCATAAATTCAGGACCCTCTCTGACGGTACCGGGCTACGGAATCCACCCAGCTGCCGGAATCTTCTATAGAATCTTCCCTGATATCCCTTCCAGTCAACTTGATAAACACGTCGTTGAGCGTAGGTACTCTCACCTCCACACATTCCACATCTTTAATTATGGAAAGAATTTCCGCCAGATGCAGATGTGCCTCTTTTGTGATTATTTCCAGCGTGCCTTCGTTTTCCTTGACTTCGTAAACATAAGGCAGAGCGCGTATTTTTTCCAGGGGAGATTCTTTCACTCTTATTGCCACCATATCTCCGCCCATGGACTCCTTGAGCCCCTCCGGTGAATCTAGCGCGATTATTTTGCCGTGGTCGATGATGCCCACGCGGTCGCATACCTGCTCGGCTTCCTCCATGTAATGAGTGGTGAGCACAACGGTGGTTTGCTCCGTTTGCGCCATCTTTTTAATATATTCCCATATGCGCGCCCGTGTCTGCGGGTCAAGCCCGAGCGTCGGTTCGTCCAGAAAGAGCACGGCCGGCCGGTGCAAAAGACCGCGCGCCAGTTCGAGGCGTCTGCGCATTCCGCCGGAATATGTGCGCGTTATATCATTGCCGCGCTCATGCAAATCGACTAATTCCAGCATCTGGTTTATTCGTGCTTCCCTGATATCCGAAGAAACGCCGTAAAGACGCGCATGCAATTCAAGATTTTCACGCCCGGTAAGAACAGTATCCAACGTAGGGTCTTGAAACACAATGCCGATCTGGCGCCTGACTCGCGCTGGTTCTCTGATGATATCATAACCGGCTATTGACGCGCTTCCGGAACTCGGACGAACAATGGTGCAAAGCATCCCGATAGTTGTGGTCTTACCGGCGCCGTTGGGGCCGAGCAAACCGAATACCTCGCCCTTGTGTATGCTCAGATCGATACTGTTGACCGCCTGTATTCTGCCGTAAATTTTTGTCAGGGCACTGGTCTTAATAATTTCCATAGAAAAAATTCATCCTGTATTTTTTAATACGCAGTAACCTTTATCAATCGGTAGCGATCGCTCCCGGCCAAAGATAATAAAAACCGGCCCGGGCACTAAGAATTTCCGGAAGCTCAATATTTACTAACGAAATATTTAAATTTTCAAACGCGGCTCCCGCGACGTTATAATAATTATCTTCGGGAAATTCTGCGCGGCGGTATACAACCACTTGGGCGTCTTCGGAAATTTTCGCCGTCTTTTTTGTTTCTTTAATCGCGTCGCTTATATAACCGATTTTGTCGATGAGACCAAGATGCAGAGCCTCATCCGCCAAAAATATGCGTGCCGTGGAAATTTCCGCAATGGCCTGCGGAGCAAGCTGGCGATGTTTTTTAACCAGACCGATAAAACGTCCGCCAAAGTCATTCATGCTTTTCTGCAACAGCTTTCTTTCGTCTTCGCTTGTATTCCGGAAAGGCGAGCCCATATCTTTGTATTTGCCGATCTTTTGCACATCCACACCGAGACCTATTTTATCCATCAAACCTTTGACCTTCGGCTGTAACGAAATAACGCCTACGGATCCCGTAATCGTTGTCGGATGCGCCATGATAATGTCCGCGGGAAGAGACATATAATAGGCGCCCGATGTGGCCAGATCCATCATGGAAACCACGATTTTGTTGCCTGTTTTTTCTTTGTAAGCGGATATTTCGTGATAGAGAAGATCGCTCGCGGTAATCGTGCCTCCGGGAGAATTTATTTTGAATAAAACTGCCTTGATTTGTTTGTCTTTTTCGGCTTTGTAAATTTGCGCAACTACCTGTTCGACAAGGCTCGGCGATGTGGAAATCAGCCCCTTTTTAGGATTGTCCGAAATCATTCCATTTACGGGAATCAACAATATTTTATCCGCACCTGCGCCTTCCAGTGTATATTCCTTGAGCGGATCGGGTGTCGCCTTAAAAAGATCGACTCTCGGCATTGAACATCCTGCAATTAAAACGATTAAAATCGGTGCGATAATTAAATAAATTTTTTTCATACTTTACCTCCCTTGGATTTTGCCACAACCCTCTTGTAAATTCCTATCATATTTTTGCTTACAGTTCCCTTAATTTTTAAAACCTTAAAGCAAATTTATTTTGAACTATCTTTTCCAATATCGTAGCATATTTAAAGCGTTTTGGGCTTACCAAAACTTTTCTCTTATTGACTTTGGCCTGCCTTTTTTATAAAAACGTGGCGGTCTTCTGAGGATGACCGCGCCTCTGAATAACTCTGAGGCGTAGGTATTAAGGAGGCAGTACATCATGGCAAAGGTTCAAGTATTCGAAAATAAGCCGCCGGTCCTCGGTATCAATAGTTTAGGGCGGATAGGCAAGTTAACACTGTGGCATCATATAGGAAGAAAGTATTTTAAAGAAATTGTTGTCAATCTCGGACGGGAAGCGGGAACGGGATTTGACGCTGTAGCACAAGCGATCGAAAAAGACGCGACCTATGGATTGCTTCACAGATTTCTCTACGGCATAAAATCAGAGCGCGTTATAAAAATAATCGACGAAAAAAAAGGTAAAATGCTCATCGACGGAGTACCGGTAACGATTCTGCGTGAAGCAAGAAACCCCGCGGATATTCCCTGGCGAGATTACGGCGCGGATGTTGTCATTGATTGCACGGGGAAATTTAAAGATCCGACAATTCCCGCCGATAATAAGAGTGGTTCTATCCGGGGACATTTTCACGGCGGAGCAAAGGTTGTTATCAATTCGTCACCATTCAAGATAAAAAATAAGGCATTGTCCTTACCTGATGATGCAGTTACTTTGATTTACGGAATCAATCATACGGCATTCGATCAGAAGAAGCATCAAATTGTTTCCGCCGCATCCTGCACGACGACGGGACTTGCTCATATGATAAAACCGCTGCTCGAACATGAGGAAACAAACACCATCCTTACGGCATCTATGTCGACTATCCACGCGGTGACCAACACCCAAAGTGTATTAGATAGTGTTCCCGAGGCAGGAGAGAAAGATCTAAGGAAAAACAGGAGCATCCTCAATAACATCATTCTGACATCTACGAACGCGGCTGAGTCTTTGGGAGAGGTAATTCCGGAGGTAAAAAATATCGGTTTTATGGCGGATTCCATTCGGGTACCGACCAATACTCTTTCCTTGATCGTGCTGAACGCTACTTTTCAAACGCGTGTAAATAAAAATGGTGTCGCGGCTGCTATCGACACAAAAACAATAAACGATATTTACCGAAAAGCCGCCCAAAGCAATCCTGAGCACTTAATCATATTTACCATGGAACAAAATGTTTCCACCGATCTTATCGGAGTAGACGCGGCGGTAATCATCGAAGGGCAATTCAATCACATTAGAACCGCGTTCATTAGCGTGGATCTTTCCCATATTCCGAATTTACCAAGCGGCCTGCTTAAGACATTTTCCGAAAAGACGATGAAAATACCAGTTGTCCACGCGAAAATTTTTGGATGGTATGATAACGAATTCGGCAGCTATACGAACAGAATGGGAGATTTGACCGTCTATATCCACAAGAACCTTTTATAAAAAACAGTTGCCGCTTTTGGAATTTTTACAGATTGACGGACACGTTCGGGAAACGCACCGGCATTGTATACAGCATAACCTTCAAAACTTTACATTATGCATTTCTCCGGATTCATATTCGTGTTTTCCCAAATATATCGTACCGCTCCAGCCGTTGATACAGATGAAATCTCCCGCGCCGATTTTACAACCTTCTATTGTCGCAAATCCGTCGGTCTCATAAACCTTAAGCTTGCTGAAACCGACAACGCCAACCTTGTTGAGTTGAGGAATGGTCACGGCCGCATGTGATGTGCCTCCCCCTTTCGCCGTCAAGAGTCCTTCGACTTGCAGGAGGATGCCTACATCATCCGGAACCGTGTCACGGCGCAATAAAATGAGGGGGGTTTCGGGCTCAGCAGAGCGGAAATGTTTAATGTCCGATTCAGCATAAACTACTCTGCCGCAAAGGGCGCCGCCGCTCACGCCAATGCCCGTTCCCATCACCGATGATTGCAATTCCTGGGTGTCCTTAAAACGTTTCAACCTTTTTACCGTTACTTGATCCATATCCCGCGTTTGCAGCAAATATAGTTTGTCTTTGCTTGTTCCTTCAAAAGTAAATTCAATCTCCTGATGGTTAAATTTTCTTTCGTAAATAAGATTTTCGGAAATTCTTATCAGTTCAGCGTAAATTTCCGGAAATTTTCCTTCCAGCGATATTTCCGAATCCCGGCGTTCCTTCATACGCTGTTTTTCGGAAATAGGATACGTTTCCACCAGGCCGGAAACAATATCGTCCCCCTGGACGCCGAAGATAAAATCTCCATAGAGCGTAACCACGGACGAAGCGCTTTTCGGTTCGCGGGTAAAAATAACCCCGGAACCTGAAAGCTCATTGAGGTTTCCAAAAACCATCGTCTGAACAATTACGGCCGTTCCCCACTTATCTGAAAGATGCATCTGATGACGATAGATTTTCGCCTGTTCGGAATACCAAGAATCAAAAACCTTGATAATGGCGTGCTGCAGCTGTTCTGCGGGGTCATCTTTAAGTTCGATGTTGTTGTCTAAAATGCTTTTTTTGTAAGCAAGCGCTATCTGTTTCATTTGTCCGGGAGAAAACTGGATTTTCCTTTCCACGCCATACTGATTTTTGAAACCATCCATTATCGCATCGAAAAAATTGCGGTTGAGCCCCTGAAACATACCCCACGTCTGTAAAAACCGACGATATGAATCCCATGCCGCCCACTGGAAATCTTTTTTCGCGCTGAGATTTTCGGCTATGGATTCGTTGATGCCCACGTTTAAGAAAGAATTCATCATACCGGGCAGAGAAACAGTAGCGCCGCTTCTTACGGATAACAACAAAGGATTGTGGGGATCGCCGAATTTACGTCCGGTCATTTTCTCCAGCGTGGATATTTCTCTATTTATTCGAACCGCGAGATCATTAAAGATATACTTATAACCGACGACGGCATCGTATCCTCGAAATACTTCGGTAGTAATGATAAATCCGGGAGGAACCTGAAAACCGCAGGAGATCAACTCTTTGAGGAAATATCCCTTGTTGCCCAGAAGTATCTGGTTATCCAATCTTTTGTTTTTCTTATAAAATGATGAAATGGCAAGCTCCGGATTATAGGACATGACAAGTTTTAAAATTTGTTTGTTATCTTTGAATTTTTCCAGTTCCGCGTTTAGGGTATTGATTACTGCGTTAACAAAATTGTCCAAGACCTGGAGTCCGAAAGCTGAAGATATAATCCCTCGAATAAAATTCTCCGATTGCTGATAGACGGCTTCTTCATCCTTTTGAATTCCAGCTTGTTTGCCGGCCTGTCCGTTGTGTTGAGAAATCTGCCCGATAATAACCTGTAGGTTGGAACTGTGAGCGTCTATATAGTAATCGCGAATAATATCCTGTATACCCTTAGAAATAAAACGGAAGATATCCGCGTATTGTTCCATGGAAAACTGCTTAATCGCCAGGGCGCTCGTTACGTATTTTACTTTGGCCGCCAGGCCTTCCGAGGAAATCCCTTCCAATTCCAGCGCGCTGATGAAGAGCCATAAATATTTATGAACGCTGACAATAGTGCGTTTGGTAATAAATTTGAGATTCAATGACTGGGTCAGCTCCTCTAACAGCATTGTGGCGAGACTTTCCAGCCGAAGCGAAAGGCCGAAAGCTTCAAATTTCTCCTCGCTGTACGTCCCATACATGGATGGAATGCCTGCCGCGATGTGCCTTTTGTAATATATATTTTCAAAGGATTGGGTTTTGCGTTCAGAGAGAATTTTCTCTTTCAACGTGGCCAGAAATTTCAGAATGATTGTCAGACTCTTATAATGATTTTTTATGTTGAGAGCGCTTTTCAACGACACAATTTCAGATTTCCGGAAAAGATATACCGATTCCAGGTCTTTCAATAAATCGACATACTGGGGAAAATATTTTTTATAGAGCAGCTGATAAATACGAATCATCAGCCGCGCGCGCTCTTTATCCCTTTTATTGATGCCTTTGATACTGCCAAGTTCTTTTAACACCTTGTCCTGGTGCCATTCGATAAACTCTTTCGGATTATTCTGAACTTGCGTAAATAAATATTGAAATACTTCGTTCATTCCGTCAAAATATTCTCCGGAGTTTACCACCTGCTCGTACACCTCATCAGGAAGATGTTTTTTAACAAATTCTTTATTGCCGGAATGCCAATACTGGAAAATGTTCTCCATAAATTCCACCAGCAGGCTGTTGCTTTCTACGTGGGATTGCTTGCGCAGGAAGTTCACCAGCTTGTCGTTGCGGAAAGAAAGCTCGTCCACTTGGGTGGTAATATCCCGCAACTCCCCTTCAGCTCCGATCTCGCTGAAATAAACCGGAAATATTCTGAGAAGTTGTTTTACTAGATTATATGCCGGCGCGATATCGGTATTGAGCAGTGCGGAGATGTCTTTTTGCAGGAGATCTGTGTCACGAACAAAAATCCCCCCGATATTCAAATTGACTATCAGGGCTGATATGAGCTTCTTTGTCCATCCGGGCTTCATGGCGATAATTTCCAGCCATGCCCGTATGTTTATTATATGAATTGGATTGACTTGCACCTGCCATTCGGCAGTCGTGCCCTTAACTTCAGGATATTGAAAGCCATAAGAAATGAGTTCATCAATAAATGTATCCGCCAGCGCCTGAGAGTTTTGTTCGAATACTTCCTTTGCGGTTGTTGTGATACAATCAATAATCGGGCCACGGTATTCATATTGTGAGCGGTTCTTTTTCAGAAAACCGAATAGCTTCCGCACAAATTCGTTGAGATTCTCTTTTTTTTCCTGCCCAAAGACCAATTTCAAACAACGGTTTATTTCCCGCAGGGCGCTTGCGTGGATATCGGAAAGACCCGGCACGCCCATGATGCTAAACAGAAAGTCCAGCTTCATCAAGTATTGGCGACCTTGATACGCCGGAGATTGTTCCAGCTGATCGGCAACTAAAAAATACCCATTTACTATTTGAAAATAGTCCGGCATCTCTAGAAAATTATTTATTCTGTTATCAACTATTTGCTTCCTCTCTGGGCTGAAACCTTCCAGCTTCTTAAGCAGCATCCGGAGATATTGGTGGCTCAGGGGCTGAATAATCTGGCCGTACGCGCTTATTGCCTCCTTGGTTTCTCCTTCTGTAAGCCAACAGGATGGGTCCGGCTGGGTCAGCCAGAATTGATAAGTAATCTCGAACATTTTATAAAGTAAGCGTTTGAAATTATCAGCCAAAACATCGTCGTTATTCTCGAAAACAAGCTTAATTGTTCTTTTGAGGTAAGCTGAACATTTTTTAAATATGGTTGTATCTTTATCAGAAAGATAGGCTAGCGCATCTATGACTTCGGCAAACAGAGATAAGTTGCGGGAAAGATTTTCCTCGCTCCGGGAAAGCATTGTGTCAATAAAATCGAATAGATAATGTATTGCACTGTCTCGTATCTCATCGTTTGCCGGAAACTTGATCACATCCAAGTATATTGTAAGGAGTATGGAAAGCGCGGATAGCCCATCTTTATGATGATTGAATTCGTAGAAATCTCCGACGGAAAGGGATTTCAACTCTGTGAGCACATGTTCCCAGTTGACGAAGGGATGATTTAACTCCGTCAGTAATTCTCTGGTTTTTCTCTGCAGGCCGTAATGGTCTTCTACGACTTTAAGCAGAGGCTCGTATTGGGGGGGTATTGCTATGGCTACTGACGTCCGCTCCAGATTTACTTTGAGTGCGGACGAAACCCAACCTTCATTCTTTTCCGTGGAATTATTCTTTTCCTTCATGTGCAAACTCTTCCTATGAACAATAGATTAACCAGAATTCCTGAAACATTTCAAGCACAGAACTTACGTGCCGTTATTAGACGATATCCGCTCTTTTATTCTCTGGTAATTAAATTTATTAAAATATTTTATTGACAAATATGAATATAGTTGTATAATACAACTATGATTAATAAAAAGACAAGTGCAAACTATCATGAATTGATGGAAATATTCAGCGGGCTATCCCAGGTGACGCGCTGCTGCCGCCAGGACGAGGCCTTTTGTGAAGGCGTTACCTTTCACCAGTTTATGATCCTGGACGCGGTTGTCAAACACAAAGAGCTGAATATGGCCGACCTGCACAAACATCTTTCTGTAGAAAAAAGCACAACCACCAGGCTGGTCAGCCCGCTCATTCAAAAAAAGCTTCTGAGGCGTGAGACAGCGCCGCATGATTCCCGTGCGGTAAAGCTCATGCTGACAAAAAAAGGAGAAAATGTCCATCGCAAGGTCTGGTCGTACATTACGGATTTTTTCCGCAAAGTTATGTGCAATATTCCGGAGAAAAAAGCGGATGTTGTTTTAGAATCTGTTAAAACTTTCATCGAAGCTATAAAAAATTATGCAAGAGAATGCAGTTGTTGTAAAGCACGAGTATGAACCCCAAAGCAAGCTGCGGGGTATTATACCATCTAAATTTGATAAGGATATTATATATGAATAAGATTACACTGCCTGTAATTTCAGACCAGTCGAGTTGCTGCGGTATGGAAAAAACAGCTCCGGACACTCCCCCGGGTTTAAATCAAACTTTTATTACCGGCTCTATCTCCATAGCCGCAGACAACCTGCCAAGAGTATCTTCCGCATTGAGTTGGAAAGATCATTGGGGAAGCATTAAAGCCCGCTGGGGAGTCGGCAGAATGGATTATGCTATTGATCCCGGTCTTTACGCGCTGGGCAATCCCGATAACAATTCTCCTGTTTTGGTCACGGCCAATTATAAAATGAGTTTTGACCGCTTGCGGGAAGCTCTGCCGGGCAGAGATGCATGGATTCTGGTGCTGGACACAAAAGGAATAAACGTCTGGTGCGCCGCGGGGAAAGGTACCTTCGGCACCGATGAATTAATCAGAAAAATAGAAGCAAGCGGCCTCAAAGATATTGTTCGTCACAGAAAATTAATTATTCCTCAGCTGGGAGCGCCCGGAGTAGTTGCCCACAAGGTAATGCAGATCTCCGGATTTAAAGTTTATTACGGACCGATACGGGCAAAAGACGTGGCGGCTTATCTTGATGCTGGCCTTAAGGCCACTGCTGAAATGAGGATCATGACATTTCCCTTGAAAGATAGAGCTGTGCTGATTCCCATCGAGCTTATCGAAACGATAAAACCTTTTTTAATCATCGCGCCCATTTTGTTTTTACTTGGCGGCATAGGAGGCCCGGCAGGTTTCTGGGCAAATACATTGAATTATGGTTTGTTTGCTGTTTTAGCATTTTTAAGCGCTATTTTGGGAGGAGTAGTTATAAATCCGATTTTTTTGCCTTATCTTCCGGGGCGGGCATTTTCCATAAAAGGTTTCTCCATTGGTGTAGTTATTGCCCTTATCCTCCTTTACCTGCGCGATATAAATTTGCAGGCATGGCCGGACAGAATCGAGGTTTTAGCCTGGTTGCTGATAATTCCTGCCATATCAGCATACCTGGCGATGAACTTTACCGGAGCTTCAACATACACTTCCTTATCCGGAGTGAAGAAAGAAATGCGCTGGGCACTGCCCCTGGAAATAACAGCGAGTGTTTGCGGCCTTCTCATATGGATAACATCACGTTTAATTCAATGAGACTTGACCTTTTCCAGGCAATGCCGCAGAAAAGGTCATTAGCCGAATTGACCCTGAGCGATTGAAATGAGCCGAAGGGTCTAGTGATTAATTCACCGCAGGGAGCTATGAAAGGTTGGGAATTCTGAGCTATTCCGTGATTCATGATATCGCTTTTACTAGGAGTCTAAAATGGAAAATTCACTTTACCTGAAAAATGTCGTCACCCTGAAACTTAATGAAGACAAATGCACCGGCTGCGGAATGTGCCTGGATGTTTGTCCTCATGAAGTATTTAAAATGAACGGAAAACACGTAACCATCCAAAATCGTGATGCCTGTATGGAATGCGGTGCGTGCAGTAAAAATTGCCTGGTTGATGCAATCTTTGTCCAATCAGGTGTCGGCTGTGCCGCCGCTGTTATCAATTCCATGCTGGGTCGTAGCGACGGCGCATGTTGCTGCGGTTCCGAACCCGCGGGCGCAACAACCGATAAACGCGGCGGATGTTGCACCTGATGTGCTATTTAATTCAAACTTAAGTTAAATTTTATCATGCAAAAATATTTCGGGAACGTGATCATTGGATTATCATATATATTAAGTGGCGGTTCCATGTTCGCCTTTGTGGTTTTCCTTTATGCCGGGCATTTGAATTTGGTTAATCTGGGCTTAGATGAACCCCAGGCGTTGCTGCTGAATGCCGGTCTTTCGCTCGCGTTTTTTATTCAGCATAGCACGATGGTGCGCAAATCATTTAACCGATTCCTATCCGGATTTTTGCCGGATGCATACAATGGAGCCATCTATTCCATCACTTCCGGGATTTTCTTGTTCTTGGTGGTCATCTTTTGGCAGGGCACATCCAGCTTATTTGAAGCCGAAGGCTTAACCCGTGCAATTTTACGTATCATGTTTATTCTGCCTGTTGCCGGATTTTTCTGGGCAGTCAAAGCGCTGGGTTTATTTGATCCTTTCGGCATAAAAGGAATATTAGATTACCAGCGGAACAAAAAATCTCGGCCGGTGGCTTTCACGGTAAGAGGTCCTTATCAATGGGTACGTCACCCGTTATATTTATTTATGCTGGTGATGATCTGGTCATGTCCGAATCTGACTGCGGACAGATTGCTTTTTAATATCCTCTGGTCTGTGTGGATTTTTATCGGCACGATTTTGGAAGAAAGAGATCTTACCGCACAGTTCGGCGATGCCTACCGCAAATACCAAAAAAAAGTGCCAATGCTCTTACCTTTTAATTTCATCGGGAAAGAATCACCGAGCTTAAATTAACGAAACTTCCTGAGTAGCCGATGTAACCACAAAGCAACGTTCAATATTGGAGTTGATATCAACAGGGACGACAAAGAATCCCGAACGGTCCGGCTGGTAGCCGGTCGTCGTGCCGACCATTAATTCCCCGTCTTTGAAAACTACTCTTATTTTGCGCCCAACTGACGATTTGGCCGGATCGAATTCTTTTTTGTCATCGTAATTCGGGTTGCCGCCGAATTCCTTAACAAAAAAAACTGCTTTTAGGCTGGTCGTGTGTAATTCCAACGGCTTGCTTCCCGGCGGGGCAGCCATCGGCACCAAATGAAAAAGGTCTTTATTGGGAAAAAAATCGTTAGTAATACCTTTCAACAGCCGCCCGTCCTGATAACGAACTACTATTTTATTCTGAACCATTGCTTTTCTCCCATCTATTAAATTTTATCATGCGGCATATCATGATAGCCTCGGAAAATATCTATCAATTATTACAGCATAAACCCCACGATAAAAAATATAAAAGAAGCCTTTTTTGCCGGCCTGCTCCTATAATTGGAGCTTCTGCCTAATTTGATTGGAAAGCAAATACCATTTTTGTACGTTATTTTCGAGCCGGTAATAATGGATAATATACGCGACCGATAAGGCCAAGAGAAGCACGGAGAGTATAATAGACGGCGCAGATGTCTTTATAAGAACGAATCCGAAAGAAAGCAACATAAAAAGACAAACAAAGAGCATAACAATAAGATGAATCAATCTTTCGTGTTGCATCCATTGAATCTGCTTGTCGTGATACGCGAGAAGCTCTCTTAATTTTTCCTCGTCTAGTTTTTTCCCGAGCATTTCTTTTACATAACTTTCATGCTTTTTCATGTAATCAATCATAATATATCCGTAGTATAGTTACTTCTAAGAATCTTACCATATTCCGAGAAAAAACATAGGTGTCTTTTTTTTGTATTCCAAATAATCTTTACCCAGCCGCATTTCGAGTTCCGGTTCTTCGACAGCTTTTATTTCCATAACATTAATAATAATGAAAAGGGGCGTAAAGATAAAAAGCAGCGAGATTGACCTAAAAGCAAAAGCAATGCCGAACAGAAGAATAAAAATACCGCTTAACATTGGGTTGCGAACATACGCATAGGGGCCAGCAGTAACCAGCTTAGGCGGTGGATTAAAAGGAACCGGCGTTCCCTTTACCTTAAAAAAATTAAGTTGAGACCAGATAATCAAAAGTAAGCCGATGGAAATCAATGGAATAGACAAAAATATATTGATTGGCGCCGGAGGAAATTGTGGAAAATGCATCCATTTGTCGATTAAAAAAGAAACTATCACAAACATTGTCACGAAAAGAACGTAGGATAGCCCGATAATCGGAGTAAGAATTAGCCGGAGCTTTCTGCTTCCTGTTGCCACCGTGTATATGAGGTTTATCCACTTTATTCTTAGGCTCAAAGTTTTATCCCCGTTCCAATTAATTTGTGAGTTTCTATAACTATTAATAAAATCTATATAAAACGAATTTCTATAATGCACGCTATGTTTAGTTGTGCAAATACTTAAGAACTTCCGCTTCTTTCTCGTGAGGCAGCACTTCAAAAAGAGCTAAGATATCTTTGGGTATCGAACGCAATTTGCCGGTTTTAGCGTTGACGAAAACCCAATCTGTTTCACCTTCGGCCAGAACGGCTTTATCCTTGACGCGAATGACTTTATATTTCCGGAGAGATTGCACTCGGCGAAAATTGGATACCCATGTCACAACAACAATTTTTTCACCGGCAAAAGCGGGGCGCAAGTATTCGATACGGTGTGTTCGCACAACCCACGTCGCGTCAATAGCCCTTGTCGCGTCAGTGCATCCCAAACTTTCCGAATGAAGAACGGCGGCATCCAGCATCCAGCGCAGATACTCCACGTTATTGACATGACCATTCTCATCTATAGTGCCTTCCGACACTGTCAATTCATATCGATAGATTTGTGACACTTAATTCTCACTCCTTATTATATCTGCTAAATAATTATTTGTTTTAACCTATCATAAAAACGAAAATCAACAAAATGGATTTCAAATAAGCGAGCCATTTTTACCTATTTCACAGAGCATTTATTTTGATCCGCACGTCGGGCCGGGTCCTGACGGTAGTATTCTTTAAGTACACGATAAAGATCGGGAGCATGTTTTATCATGAGCAGTGGTTGATCGAAGAATTGCTCCGTGGCTACAGCAAAGAATTCAGCTTCGTCTGTCGCGCCGTAGGCATTGAGAAAGGATTTTTTACCTCTTTCGGCATCATGTTTCAGGCGAAGATATTCCCGGGAACATGTTTGTACCCAGTCTCGGTATTCAGCCCGGTCTCGCAGTGGCGGTGTGCCGTCAGCGGCACCATCCAGCATATCCAGTTTATGGGCAAATTCATGATAAATAACATTGTGACCTAACTCGGGATGGCGACCACCATGCAGCGCCGCATCCCAGATGATAATGACAGGCCCCTGTTGAAAAGCTTGTCCGATAATGGGGTGGACACCTTCTACGGGTGCAAGCGGCGTTTCAAAAAACCCTGGTTTACGCGGAGGTGGAACCACGGTAGAAGGATAAACAATGATAGTGATGACATTTTGATAGTAGTTGTGCGGAAGACCAAGAAGCAGGAGGCAGGCCTGGGCGGAAATGGTGACGCGGATTTCGTCGGTAAGCGGAAGACCTCCCGCTCCTTCCCAGTATTTTTCGGCAATGAATACATGGATGAGAGAACGAAGCTGAGCGCGCTCGGCATCATCCAGCATGCAGTAGTGAGAAACGTTGCGCTGAATGATTTTTTCCCACGCGGGTGGAAATGGAGCTTTCATCAGCTTTTTTCGGCGATGGTCAGTAAACCAGCGAAACATTTCGATTCCTTTTCTTTATAAACAATTAGCAGATATGTAGCATAAATAGTAAATTAGAAAAATGAGGATTTCGAAAAAGAAGTTTTTAGGATAATAGCCGTTTAATCCGTGTTTCGTTTATTTTTCTTCAGGTCTTCAATTAATTGGCTTAAGAGCCTTAACTGTTCCTGCTGAATTGAAATCAGCTCTCTCCACTGCTCATTCTTGAGTGAGTCAATCTTTTCATGAAGAGCAATTATTTCAAGTTCTGCCTTCAAATTGACTTCATAGTCATGTTCCGCGCTTAGTCTATCTTTATAGGCCTGTCGATTTTGAGACATCAAAATAATTGGAGCTTGAATAGCGGCAATCATAGATAAAAACAGATTCAGCAGAATGTAAGGATATGGATCGAATGATTCATTGTATCTTATTAGAATAAACGAATTCAGGAAAACCCATGTAACCATCACACACGCAAATATAAAGATAAATATCCAAGATCCCCCAAAAGAAGCGACCTTATCAGCCATCTTCTGGCCCAAAGTCATTTTTTCAGAAAAGTCTCGAACAATATTTGTCGAAATAGGGGTTCTTTCGGTGATATGATGCGCAACATGTTTTTCTTGTTCAGTAAGCTTTTCATATTCCGCGCTAAAGAGTTTTTCCGCTGTATCGCGTACTTTCTTATCCATTGTGCTATCCCTTGGCGACTGTAGATTATAAATTGTACTTTAGCATAAAAAGACAAAATAGAAAAATAAGGATTACCTCGGAAAATAGATGAATTATCCACCGAATGATTTGATTTGCTCACTCTTGACAAATAGTTGGAAACATTTTTTAATACACCTCGAACGTTTGTCGATTATCTTACCGCGCGAAAAGTTTTTTATTTACCGGAGATAAAAACATGAACTCAAGAAAACATAATGCGCTAACTTCCCTGTTGCTTACTATCATTATCGGCGCCGGACTGGCGGCTTGCTCTTCCCCAGCCAAGTTGCCGCGCCTCGCCAACGATGCGGTGATTGTGGCCTTCGGTGACAGTTTGACTTTCGGCACCGGGGCGGAACCGATGCAGAGTTACCCGGCAGTTTTGGAACAGATGATTGGCTGGCGAGTTGTTAATGCCGGGGTACCGGGGGAAGTCACCGGTGAGGGATTATCCCGCCTGTCGGAGATTCTGGAGCGGGATAAACCGGCCCTTTTGCTGTTGTGCCATGGCGGCAACGACCACCTCCGGCGGTTGAACCAACAGCAATCCGCTAACAACATCCGGGAGATGATTCGGTTAGCGCGAGATAGAGGCGTGGCTGTTTTGCTCATTGCCGTTCCTGCGCCGGGGTTATCCCTTTCACCTTCGCCCATGTACCGTGAGATTGCCAAGGAGCTTTCTATGCCCCTTGAAGAGAAAATATTGTCTGAGGTTTTGGCGGATGCTTCGCTGAAATCAGATCTAATCCATCCCAATGCCGCAGGGTACCACCGCATGGCTGAATCTGTTGCCGCACTTTTGAAAAAAAGCGGTGCGATAGATTAGATCTCTTTTTGAAAACGCAGCACACTTACCCGGAAAGTTTTTCAAGCCGGGAAAGGTTCTACCAGAATTTTGTCGAACGGCAGCGAGACATCTTACATCCTTCAGTCTTCAGCCTTAAATATAAGGGTTTGACATTGCGTCATAAGTAAAGTAGGGTCCAACCATATTCTGTACTGTTCGCTGGTCTTTTATCAGTAGGGTACAGTAAAAGTTGAATTATGACAATTTGAAGTGCAAAGGCGGCCACCATGCTCTTTAGAGTCTTGGTGGTTTTTTTATTTCTGTCATATGGGCATTCGACTTTTAGTAAATTCTAGGAAAGGAGGATCCTAATTATGTCAGAAGGTAAAGTAAAATGGTTCAACGAGAGTAAAGGCTTCGGGTTTATCGAGAAGAGCGATGGTGGGGATGTTTTTGTCCATTTCAGCGCCATTCAAGCTGCTGGTTTCAAGACGCTAACTGAGGGCCAGTCTGTCAGTTTCGATGTTGTCCAGGGTAATAAAGGCCCTGCAGCAGAAAACGTAAAACCCTGTTAATTAAACCTTAGGTAAAGAAGAAAGAGGCGCTCCATGAAGGTATACTATCTTGGCGCGCCTCTCTTTTTTCAACACATTCTTTTACATTTGCAAGAAAGAAAAAAATAGGGGTTTGAAAATGGGAAATTCCAAATATAGCCGTGGAACACAGGTAAAAGAAAAAGCAAGACAGCAGAAGCAAATAGATAAGGCATCAAAGCGCATGTTGGCCAGGCAGAAGAAGGCACATATAAAGACGGGCCCTCCAAACGCAAACTCGGATATAGCTGAACCGATTTCCGCCCAGGACATTGTCGAAAGCACGGATTTACCCACACCTCCTTCAATAAAAAGCTAGTCAATCACGAATCAAAAGATGCAGAATACAGCGATACTGAGAAACGGTGATCTGCCATGTCGAACCGTCCCCATCTGTCATTGCCCGGCACGACCGGGCAATCCAGTAAGCCAGCCATTTCGGTCCACCTTCGTCATACCGGCGAAGGTCGGTGTCCAATATGCATTGGATAGTTTCCAGCCAGTGTTCCGGTATGGGCCGTACTAACGCCTTCAGGGTATTGGACTAATATCTTCAGTCTCTTGTGCCCCGAAGGGGCATCGATCTTCAGTCTAATATCCTCCATTTTCACTTGAATTCAAGACATATTGCGAGTATATTAAGTCAGCTTTTTTATTGCTTGATCATTTATCATATAAAGTGTTTCAAAAAAATAGGGAGCTATCTCTCATTATCCTCAACATTTTTTACCAATTGTATTTATTGCCCGCTACGGGCGACCTTTGTTAGTTAAGAAACAAAAAAATCAAATAACAGGAAAGGAGAAAAAATATGTTTACAATACTAATTATTATTTTAATTCTCTTCTTGATCGGCGCACTGCCCACCTGGCCTCACAGTAGGAAATGGGGATACTATCCCAGCGGTGTACTTGGATTGGTTGTTCTGATTTTGATCATCCTGCTGCTGATTGGTAGGATCTAAAGTGAGTTTAGAAAAACATTCGCGAAAGGAGATACAAATGATGAAAAAGTTCAAGAGGAGCATTGCCGTGTTGGCGATAATCGCCCTGATTGTTGTGGGGCTAGTCGGTTGCAAAGAAGGACCGTTGGAGAGCGCCGGTAAGAAAGTCGATAAGGCAGTAGAAGACGTCAAGAAATAATAGCCCTGGCGAAAATATAGGCCAGGATATAAGCCGCCGTTACTGTGAGGGGGTTATTAGGAATAGTTGTGTCTTTTTCACCCATTAATTAAATGGGCGCTGTCTTAGTTTCGGGGCTGTTCAAAAATGTTCAGAGGCAAGGCGCGCAAATAACCTAACCGCGAAGCGTATATAGATATACGTTGAGTGGTGCGGTTTGCAGCGCAACACAGCAGACGCGTGCCCTTTAGGGTATGAGCGTTTTTCAACAGCCCCTTAGTTCGTGTTTCTTCATCATGATTAAAACTGCAGAAATAGCGCCTTCGGTCATGCCGGGGATTCTCTCCATCTGGCCGATAGTCGCGGGTGTAATGCGGATGAGCTTTACTTTAAGTTCGTTAGATAAGCCGGGAATGGAATTATAATCAAAGTCCGGCGGAATTTTCTTTTTCTCCTGCTCTTTCAGCCGCTGAACGGATTCAAATTGCCTTTTGATATAGCCTTCGTATTTTGTTTCTATTTCGATCTGCTTTTTGACGAAGGAATCCTTCTGCGCCTCCCAGCCGGGGAATCCCGCCAGATTGTCATAAGAAATTTCATGCCTTTTGAGCAGGCCGTAAAGTGTTGTATGGTTGCTCAACGCCGGTGAATTGAGTTTTGCCAGCTGTTCGTTTATTTCCGGTAATGGTTTAACCGGCGACGCTTTCAGTTGTTTAATGCCCTGCTCAATTTGCCGTATTTTATCCTGAAGTTCCACGTAATGTTCTTGTGCAACCAGCCCTAACTCACAGCCCTTGCCCATTAAGCGGATGACGGCGTTATCTTCCCGCAGAATGAGGCGGTATTCCGCACGCGAAGTAAACATGCGATAGGGTTCATCCACGCCTCGGGTGACCAGATCATCGATCATCACCGCCATGTAGGCCTCGGAGCGATCCAGAATAAAAGCGGGAGCGCCCTGCGTCGCGCGCGCGGCATTGATGCCTGCCCAAAGGCCTTGCGCCGCGGCTTCTTCATAACCGGACGTGCCGTTAATCTGACCGGCCAGATAAAGACCGGAAATCAGTTTGGTTTCTAGCGTCAATTTCAATTGACTAGGCTGAACAAAATCATACTCGATGGCGTAAGCCGGGCGCATAATCTCGGCCTGCTTCAAACCTTTCACGCTATGGACAATCTGATACTGTAATTCCAGCGGCAGGGAATTACCCAGTCCCTTGGCATAAATTTCCTGCGTGTCGAGACCTTCATGTTCCAACACAACGGGATGGCTTTGACGCTCGCCGAAGCGCATGACTTTATCTTCCAGAGACGGGCAATAACGGGCACTGACTCCTTTGATGACGCCGGAATAAAGCGGAGAATGCTGAATATTGTCCCGGATCACGCGATGCGTTTCTGCGGAAGTGGCCGAAAAGAAAGAGGGCAGGCGTTCCGGCCGCAAGGCCTT
>Ga0154766_144_pt10 | contig 25635 bp, 24 predicted proteins | sample Rifle2008BG16ft_FD_105774 | JGI IMG/M metagenome (GOLD analysis project Ga0154766, IMG submission 105774) | Deltaproteobacteria bacterium RBG_16_44_11
ACCTTGGCGGTGCTTTGAACTGCTAACATACAAACTCATCTCTGCCACGCCCGAATATACGCGGCGTACGGAAACCGGACTCAAGGCAGCCCATCCAATGACCTTATCTGCATCTCGTACAACCAATCGGCAATTAAGCAGGTGTGCCATATTCCATTTCTCCCAATCCGGAGCTTCAGTTTCGAATGTAGCATGCCCGGTGGCTATACCTTCCTGATATATACGGCGGACTTGCTCCCAATCGTTAGGCATCATTTTATTTATTACATATTCCATTATCTTATCCTAAGTGACAGTCAATCAATTTTCGCGCCTCGTTCCAAAAGCAGCGCACGAAGTACTGATCTGTGACAGCGTTTTTCGTCAGCGCAATAACAACCGATGGAAAAGTTGGATTGATGCGAGAGAGCGGCAAGCAAATCAAGAGTTCTGCTATTTTCCGGTGTTGTCATCTCGGCGCGGAACTTTCGCATGAAGGATTTCCATTCACTTTCCGTATCGGCATTTTGTCCCAGCTTTATTAATTCGAGGCTGGGTGAAAGATTGGGAAACCAGACATCATACCAATTCTGAGAAGAATACTCTCTTTTAGGCACGCCGCGAGGCGGGCGCCTGACCGTTCCAATGCGAATACCTTCATTGGGAACTCTCTTTGTCCCCAGACGAACTATATGTACTGTCATGATCAACTTCCTACTGATTAGCAAGATCTCGAATTTCCGCGTTTTCAATAACCCGCCCGCGAATATTTTCTGATGTAGCTTTCAACATGGCCCGCCCGAGATCTTGTCCATTTATATAGAGGCCGCGGAATGGTTTCAATAGTCTTAACATCGGTCGCAATATCCGGTATATCCGCGGACTGCTGTTTGATGATTCACCGTCAATAAATCCGGGACGCCAGCAGAGAGCATTGACCAGAGCCATGAGATCACGCTCCGTTTCCGCCTTCACACGCGCCCACATAAAGTGACTATCCATGCATGTACCTTTACCGCTGATGAAGTGGAATACCGCAGTTGGACTATGTATTCGCAGCGTGCCCGCCGCAGCCAAGGCGAAATCGTGCGTAATCTGCCGATATTCCTCCTCTGAGACTTGCGTCGCGGAGATGCCCAGGCAGAAGAGGCAGGCATCGACATCCACGAAAGCCTCTTCGACCGGCGCGTAATCCAGGTAGTCATTGTGTATAAACACACGAAGTTTTTTATGGGTGAAGCGAAGCGGACGCCTGGTAATCGCGTGAATCTCCTTGACATCCGGCGAGGAAAAACATGCCCGAAGAACGCTGCCGCCGCCGGAACCACTTGCGCCAAAGATAAGAACTTTCATGGTCTATGCTCCTCCTTCTGCTAATTTGGAAGCTATTCATACCTTTTCTTCTTAGTGGTACGGTAGAATGAATTATTATTACACATCCTTTATATAAACAGATCTAAATCGGCGAACAGGGGGATCTTCATTATCCATGTAGTCCGAAAATGACAATTCTTTCAATCCGCACGATATAAATCCAGCCAGGTCTTCACGCGTGAGCGGCCATGGCATCTTGCCTTCGTGATCAGTATTCTCCCTGCCTCTGGCAATTACAAGCAAAATTCCGCCCGGTTTGACGAAACGCGCAATTTCAGCTATTGCCGCCTTACGAATTTCCTGCGGCAGAACTTGGAGCGTATAAGATTCTATAACTAAATCGAACGCACCGTGCCAGTTTCCGGGTGCTGTGAATAGATCAGCTATGAAGTAGTGAACAGAAGTCCCCGGGAATCTGTTTCGACACCAGGCAATGGCCGTTGGCGATATGTCAAAAGCTGTCGTGTTAAATCCACGGCTTGCCAATTCTTCGGCATCATCTCCCAGACCGCACCCAACCTTGAGCACTATTTTCTCAGCACTTTTGATATCGTTTTCATTAAGCCAGTGAACCAGTTGGGGATTAGGTGTCAGGTCCGCCCATGGTATGACCGAAGCATCACCTTTTGCCAGTGCATATAGTTCCTCGAACCACCCTGATGCATCACCTTGGGCCAAATGTCGCTTTGCAATTTCTCGCGCCATTGCCCGTTTGTTTTCGTTTATCATTGTTTCCCCGCCAACAAACTTGCCGCCTCTCATTTTTTCGCAAAAACGTTGATACGACGAAAGGTCTCCAAACACCTGCCGAACAAATAATATATGAACTTAGTTTTTTCGATACTATGATTAAAACTATAGAGCTGCCAAATTTCTTGTTCGAGACAAAAATCACATATTTCCAATCACTCTTCGCCAAGTGCTTCAAGGTCTGCCAGATCTTTTTTCCGGCCGGTTGCGCGTTTATTGGCGACATATTGTTTCCTACCTAGAAAGAAAACGGGAACATCGCCATATAAACCTTCTTGTTTTCCCCCATCAGCTTGTTCCCAGGTAACTCCTGTTATTGTAGTAATAAGGTCGATACGGACAGGCGGTGAGCCCAGTTGAACGACAAAATTGGGATTTTGAAAGTCACCAACGGTCAGATTCAGAGAACCGAACCCAAAATCGGTCAAAGCGGATAAAATTTTCTGCGCATTTTCGGGAAATGGACGCACCAAGATATCAATATCACCCGTAAAACGCGGCGCGCCATGAAAGGCGAGAGCATAAGCCCCGACAATCATGTATTCCACTTTATGCCCGTTGAATAACTCGAGCAACTCTTTGAAGTCTATCTGTACTTCCATAATATTGTTTTCGTAGGTAATCGACGGTTGCAACTCGCTCTTCCGCGGGACGGCTCAACCAGTATAAGAGGTCTTCCTTCGCGGATTGCGGATTATGAAGATTGGTTTTCCGGACAATTTTTTTATTCATACGCATGTTTAATAATTATCATAAATTCAAGCAGATTGATATAGCTCTTTCTTCTTTTGATATCCTTAATTTACCTCAACAATTTAACTTTTGCAATTGTTATCTGCAACTAGCTGTTGTGATATTTTACATTTTATTTATAATAGAAAGCAAGACAGGCTGAAGGTTATAAAAGTATATGACAAAATTAACTCTCGATGAATGGGTTGCCCGCCTAAAGAAAAATAAAAGCTTTAATAACAATGCGGCGGCGGTTGTAGAAATACCGGCCAAAGCAGGCGATTGGGAAGATTATCCTTCCTGGGTTAATCCGCAGTTAATCTCTGTCCTGAAAAAACGCGGCATAGAGAGGCTCTACAGACATCAGGCGCAGGCAATTCGCTTTATCCGCAACGGTAAAGACGTTGTGCTGGTGACGCCTACGGCCAGCGGTAAAACGCTTTGCTATAATCTCCCCGTTCTGCAAAGCATTCTGGAGGCGCCCGAAACCCGTGCCCTGTATCTTTTTCCGACCAAGGCGCTGGCGCAGGATCAGATGCACGAAATTCACAACCTGATTACCGATCTGAAAGCCGATATCAAAACTTATACCTACGACGGCGATACGCCCGATGACGCCCGGCAGGCGATTCGCAAGCTGGGGCATGTAGTCGTTACCAATCCCGACATGCTGCACGCGGGAATCCTGCCGCATCACACCAAGTGGCAAAAACTCTTTGCCAACTTAAAATACATCGTTATTGATGAGCTCCATATTTACCGCGGAATTTTCGGCTCGCACTTTGCCAATGTTATCCGTAGGCTGGTACGGATTTGCCGTTTTTACGGGGCTAATCCCGTCTTCATTTGCTGTTCGGCCACCGTGGCCAACCCACGCGAACACGCGGAAAAAATATTGGAACGCGAGGTGGCACTTTTGGACAAAAGCGGCGCGCCTACCGCAGCAAAAACTTTTATTCTTTACAATCCGCCGCTGGTCAACCGCGAACTCGGTATAAGACAGAGCGCTATGACACCAGCGCGTAAAATCGCTTCAGCTCTCATTGAAAACGACATTCAGACTATTGTCTTTGCCACCAGCCGCTTAAACGTGGAAGTTCTGACCAAATATCTGAAAGATAAATTTATACGCGTCAAGCCGCAGGACGATCATTTTGTTACCGGTTATCGCGGCGGCTATCTGCCGAATCTACGGCGCGAAATCGAAAGCGGGCTGAGGACGCGCGAAGTCATGGGCGTTATCAGCACCAACGCGCTGGAGCTGGGTATTGATATCGGCAATCTGGAAGCGTGCATTATGGTAGGCTATCCCGGCTCGATTGCGAGCACCTGGCAGCAGGCCGGACGCGCGGGACGCCGCAGCGGGCATAGCCTGGCTATACTTATTGCCCGCAGTAATCCTTTAGATCAATTTATCATGGAAAATCCCGATTACTTTTTCGCGTTGTCGCCGGAGCATTGCCGCATCAATCCGGACAATCTGCTTATTTTACTACATCATATCAAAAGCGCGGCTTTTGAATTGCCGTTTGAAAAAGGAGAATCCTTCGGCGGTGAGAAGCTGGAAGATTTCCTGCAATATCTTGAAGAAAAGGGAGTACTGCACCAGACGAATGACCGCTGGCACTGGGCGGCGGAAAGTTACCCGGCGGATGAAGTAAGCCTGCGTTCCATTAATCCGGAAAATGTTGTGGTTGTGGATACAACCGTTACGGGAAAGCACAAAGTCATAGCCGAAGTGGATTGGGACAGCGCCTTCACGGCATTGCACGATGAGGCCATTTATATGCTGGCCTCCGAGCAATATCACGTGGACAAACTCGATCTGGAAGGCAAAAAAGCTTATGTGCGCAAGGTGGATTCCGATTACTACACCGACGCCATGACCTACACCAATGTGCGGGTGATCGATTCTTTTGATAAACATAAAGATGACGGGGCTATTGTGGAACACGGCGAAGTGCAGGTGGTGCGCAAAGTCGTGGGCTTCAAAAAAATTAAATTTTATACTTCCGAAAATCTAGGCTATGGCGATGTCAATCTGCCGGAAAAGGACATGCACACGACCAGCTACTGGTTTACCATCCCACGCGACAGCCTGCGCAGACTCGATTTTACGCCCGCGGAAATTATCGATGGCTTGTCCGGTCTGGCCTATACTCTGCATCATTTAGCGGCAATGTTTTTAATGGCGGACGCTCATGATATCGACCGGTCGCTGGGCGATAAAAGCGGTGAATGGTTTGTCAGCCAGGGTAAAACCGGAAGAGTCATAACTTCTTTTGCCGGCGGCCGCCCGGAAATATTGAGTGACAAAGCCGGCGTGCGAATTGACGAATTCGATCCGACTATATTCATCTTTGATTCCTATCCCGGCGGCATTGGGTTTTCCGAACTGCTCTATCGCGAACACGCCAAACTGCTCTCTGCCGCCAAAAGTCTTGTTGAAAAGTGCCCGTGCGCTTACGGCTGCCCGTCGTGCGTGGGGCCGACATTGGAAGTGGGCAAAACCGCCAAAGAAATTGTGCCGAAAATCATCGGACTGGTTTTGGGAAAATGAAATATTTCTTTTGTCATTCCCGTGTAAACGGGAATCCAGTCGTTGCCTCGGTAAAACTGTCAACCCAATTATAAAAATACTGGATTACCCGGTCGAGCCGGGTAATGACAAGATAAAGAAGAAAGCGAAAGATTACAGCAGGGAAATTATTAAGTCATGAGTTCGATTGATAAATTAAAACGCCTGACCGGAGAAAAAAACAGCAAGCCTGTCACGTCTTCAGCCAAACAGGCGCAAATTGATGAATTGCGCCGAAAGATGGATGCCATCATCTCGCGACGGACTCAAAGTTCTAAACCTGCTTCCCAGCGTAATATTCCAGACAATACGATACACCTGGAAAAAATAGTTCCCGGCGAGGAGATGGAAAATAAACACGGAAAATTTTTTCTGGTCAGTGACACCCTTGCCGGCAAATGTCGGCATGGATGCCGCAATATCGCGGAGGCCTTCGGCTTGGACATGAAAGCGGCCGCGGTTTTAGCCAACGATCCGGTTATCGGCAATTACAAGTGCGACGACGGCCTTTTTTTAGATACGGAAACCACCGGGCTTGCCGGAGGCACGGGCACGATGGCCTTTTTAATCGGCCTGGGTTGGTTTGAAGAAGGCTGTTTCCATGTCCGGCAAATTCTCGCGCGCGATTTCAGCGAAGAACGCGCGGCGCTCGCTTACCTTTCCGATATAGCCAGCCAGAAGAAATTCCTGGTTACTTTCAACGGCAAGGCATTTGATGTTAATCTGCTTTCGACGCGCTTCATTTTGAATCGATTGAAAAGCGATCTGGCAAGCCTTCCGCATTTGGATTTACTTCATCCTTCGCGCCGTATTTTGGGGCACCGCCTGGAAAACAGCCGGTTAGGGACTCTGGAGGCGGAAGTCCTGGGAGTTTATCGCGAAGACGATATCCCCGGATGGGAAATTCCCCAGCGTTATTTCGATTGGTTGAAAAATAGAGACGGCCGGCTGCTGGCGGCAATTTTTGAACACAACCGGCTGGATGTAATTTCCATGGCCACGCTCACCGCTCACCTGACCGAAATTATTTGCGCGCGGGAATCGATGCAAAATTCACATGCCGCCGATTACCTGGCCGCAGCCCGCCTTTTGTTGAAGCGTCGCGACGCCGACCGGGTTGTAAAAATTCTAAACATATTCGATGAGCGATCCGGGGGCGATCTATCCGTAATTTCCAAAAAAGAACTTTCTTTTTTATACAAGCGCACTGGGCGCGGGCATGAAGCTGTACAAATCTGGCAGGAAGTTTTAGATATTTCGCCTGTGGATTTTTCCGCCGTCTCAGAGCTGGCCAAATGGATGGAGCACCGCGTCCGTGACTATCATCAGGCAAAAACTTTAGTGGAAAACGCTTTGAGTGAGCAAAATACATTTTCGGATAAGGAAAGAGAATCTTTATCACACCGCTTGAAACGATTGAAGATAAAAATTAAAGATGGCCGGTAGTTTTTTTGTGATTTCGATGTAGGTTAGGAATATATTGAAGTTGCGAAAAAATTCTATGCAGATTTATTTTTTTCAGTAAGAAATATTTGTTCGATTTTCTGGCGGTCAATTTTACCGGTCGCTGTCATCGTGATATGCGGCACAATCTTTATGCGGCGTGGCACGGCGTAAGGCTCCAGCATATCCATCAAAAGCTTTTTCAAGTGGGTTTCGGTAAGATCACAGGCAACCAGAGCACCGATCACGCTTTCGCGTCCCTTTTCCATGGGCAAAGAAACAACAACGGCATCTCGCACCGTCGGCAATGTTTTGATTTTGTTTTGTACATCCAGCAGGTCTACTCTTTTGCCGGCCACTTTAACAATGCCGTCCGCGCGCCCCAAAAGGACAAAGCGATTATCCTTGTCTGCCCGGGATTCATCACCGGTCAAACAAAAACCATCCGCATCCCGTTTCATTTCTGGGGAGACAAAATCGGATTTAATGGATAGTCTTTCCCCGTCAATTTTCCAGGAAACAATATCAAAAGGCTTCCAGCTTTCGGCATGTTCGCTGATGTTGTGCGAAGCAATGCCCCCGGTTTCCGTCGAGCCGTAAATTTCGGTTATGCCCAAGCCGGTTTTTTTCTGAAAATGCAACGCATCGGCGCGGTTCAGCACGCCGGAAGAAGAAAAAGCGACTTTCAGGGTAGGAGCGGATAAATTATCGACCTTCAAGGCGCGGTAATGAATTGGCACGCTGATCAGGACGGTGGCCTTGTGTTTGTTGATCGTAGAGATGATTTCCTGCGGGAAGGTATAAATGTCCGGCAGAATTTGCGCCCGGGCCGCCAAGGGCGCCAAAACGGAAAAAAGCAATCCGTAGATATGATACGGCGGTACGGTGGAAACAAACAGGTCTTCCTCCGATAACGCGAATTTTTCTTTTAAGTAAAAAGCCTCGGCCAGCAAATTACGGGGCGATTTTGACCAAACCTTGGGTTTTCCGGTGGAACCCCCGGTAAAAAGACGGAGAAACGGTTCGTCAGGGTTGCGGATTTCTTTTGGATTAATATCGGATATTTTTCCAGGAAGAGGAGTGATTACTTCCACTCCCGAAGGCAGTTCCTCGGGATGATCGGCGATAGCGGCGTTAAAACCGACGGCCTCATACATTTCCGTTAGGGCGTGCGCGGAAAAAGAATAAGGCAATATCAATTGACAGGCACCGGCAAGCGAAGCCAGAACACAAGCGGCCGTGACAGCTTTCTTTTCCGTGCAAAGGCAAAGAGTGTTTTTTCCGCCGCGCCTGGCTAAATTATTCTTTATGCCCGCGGCCAACTCAAAAACCTCGCCGTAGCTGTATCCGGAAAGCGTAAAATCTTTCTGGCAGAGCTCTTTGGATGGCTCCAGGATTTTTTTATAAAAACTAATAAAATGATCTTTTTTCGTTTCGGCCATAGTAAAAAATTTAGCTGCGGAATCGATTTCCAAAGCTTGCTTTGAGTTTCATACCCATGATTTAATCATTTTTTGCTTACTTAGCGGAAAAATTGAAAAAAATCAATGCCGCTTTTTGGAAATATTTTAAAATATTGCACGGGCATCATGTTGCGCGCCGAAAAGCAAGAAAGGATTTTTGTGTTATTGCAACGTGAAAATGTCATCTCAGCGCGCCCAATTTTTTAAAGACAATTCGAAAAGTTTACAAGGAACTTCTCCGGCTTCTCGATGATATATATGCCAGGAACCATCAAGCCGGCGATCAACAATCACCTTGGCCTTGACCAAATGAAAACAACTGGCTGTCGGCATCAACTGGATGATTTGTCCATTTAATTTCATGAAACACCCCTTCTTGGTGTGTTTCATTCCATATTTATTCCCTAGGAGGTTGACACTTTCACTTTGCAGTTAAGAAGGCGTGGCATAATCATATGCATTAATAAAAACACTAAACTGTTGACAGTTATTCGAACCCGGAATATAAATAAGTAGCGTTTCGATATAAAATTTGCAGCCAGAGAAGGTGATTTTACACCCCCAAATTAACTAAAAACCTAAGAAATAACAAGGAGGTTAAGCTATGGCTAAGTATTTATCTCAGGAATGGTGTGATCTTTACAAGGAAGCAATTAATAACAGTAAGGCTTATGAAGAAGCTGCTAAAACGTGGGAAGGGGATTTTTATTTTATCACTGAGCCGGGCGGTCCGGTCAAGGAAACAGCTTACATGTATATCGATCTTTATCACGGCAAATGCCGGGCATGTGAGATTGTAACTGATTCTAACAAATACAAACCGGCCTTTACTATCGTCGCTCCATATAATATCTGGAAGCAAATCGCCACCAAAAAACTTGACGCGACAAAAGCGCTGATCACCAAACAGTCAAAATTGACCGGTGATATGGCCAAAGTCATGCGTTACACCAAGGCTGCCAATGAACTAACCAACTGCACAATGCTTGTTACAACCGAATGGCTGGATTAATAATTTAATCATCAGCCGCAAAACTGGAGGTTTATATGTGGAATTTCGCCTGTCCTTTGATCGTTTACGGGGATAATTCTCTGGATTATCTTCTGCAAGTGAAGGGTAGCAAGGCTTTTATTGTTACCGATAAAAATATCGTCAAGCTTGGGCTGGTAAAGCTTGTTACAAATAAGCTGGATGAAAAGAATATCAAGTGGGAAATATTTGATGAAGTGGAGCCGGAGCCTTCTATGGATACAATCAAAAAAGCCGGCGTGGCCGTGGGTATTTACCAGCCTGACTGGGTGATCGGTATCGGCGGCGGCTCCTGTATGGATGCCGCAAAAGCTACTATTCTGCTTTTAGCCCGGCCGGAACTGGAACCGGAAGCGCTGTCAGTGCTTGAAGATTTTAATTTCAGAGAGAAAGCAAGATTAATGGCAATTCCCACCACCAGCGGGACAGGTTCGGAAGCAACATGGGCTATAGTGTTGAGTGACACAAAGGATAACCGTAAACTTGGTTTGGGTACAACCGAAAGCATGCCGGATGTGGCCCTTCTTGATCCGGTGATGGTTATGGGAATGCCTGCGCAAATCACGGCGGACACCGGAATGGACGTTATCTGCCATGCCATTGAGGGATACACCTCCGCCTGGGGCACAAGTATGACTCTTGGGCCAGGATTAATCGCCACCAGATTGACATTGCAGTTTCTGCCCCGCGCTTATAAAGACGGTTCTGATCTGGAAGCCCGCACGGAAATGATGAATGCCGCGGCGCTGGGCGGTATGTCCTTCGGTAATTCCATGGCCGGCCTCGCGCACAGCACCGGGCATTCACTCGGCGCAATTTTCCATGTTCCCCACGGGCGTGCCGTGGGTCTTTTCCTGCCTTATACGATGGAATATCTGATTAACGGTGCCGAAGAAACAACTGCCAAATATGCCGAAATGGCGCGCTACTGTTGTGTTGCCAATGGTTCCGATAAAGAATGTGCCCAGGCACTGGTTGCAAAAATACGCGCTCTGGCTAAAGAAATCGGCCAGCCGGCGGCCGTTAAAGATTGTGGTATCGAAAAAAGTTCATACGAAAAAGCAATACCCGCCCTTGTCGAAAGGGCGCTCAATGAAATCATGACCATGACGGTTACCCGCGTTCCAGGCGAAGAAGATCTCGAAAAGATATACAGATACGCTTACGATGGCAAAAGCATAGATTTCTAAGAAAATGCAATCAAGGAGGAAATAATGAACGGTTATCACGGCAAAATTCTGATTGCCGATCTTACAAATGGTAAACTTACGGATGAGCCCCTCAATGAGAAATACGCACGCGATTTTATCGGCAGCACCGGTTTGGCCGCACGCTATCTTTACGATATGGTCGATGAAAAAACCGATCCTCTGGGCCCGGATAATCCTCTTATTCTTATGCCCGGTCTCCTTAATGGAACGAGCGGACCCAGCGTCAGCCGCTGGGGCGGCGCGACAAAATCTCCTTACACCGGACATTACGGCGATGCCAATGCCGGCGCCTGGTTCGGCGCGGAACTCAAAAATGCCGGTTATGACGGTATAATTTTAAAAGGTAAATCAAGCAAGCCGGTTTACATTTACATTAAGGATGGCAAAGCTGAAATTAAAGATGCCGGCCATCTGTGGGGAAAAGATACTTACAAAACTCAGGAAGAAATCAAAAAAGAATATAGCGATAATCGCGTGCAGGTTGCCTGTATCGGGCCGGCATCGGAGAATCTTGTTCCCTACGGCAATATTATGTCCGAGTACGGACACTGCCTGGGACGGGCGGGATTGGGCTGCGTTATGGGCTCCAAGAAGGTTAAGGCGATCGCGGTGCGCGGCAAAACGAAACTTCCCATGGCGGATCCGGAAAAATTCCGCGAAGCTTCGCGTAAAGCTATGACCGAGGTCAAAGAAGGTTTCCTGTCCATGATTATGCACCAAACCGGCACGGCCGGGTGGATTGATTCGGCTATTTCCTATGGCGATGGCCCCACAAATTATTACACCGCTCCCACTTTGCCGGAATCGTCCAAAATAAGCGGCGCCGAGCAGTTAGAAAAATATCAGACGGACAGCACCGCCTGTTATGGCTGCCCGATACGCTGCCGCAAAATTCTCCAGATCAAAGAAGGGAAGCATTTATATGATCGGGTGGAGGGGCCGGAATATGAAACCCTTATGGCCTGGGGTGCATTGATGGGTTTGGATATTGATATGTCCACTGCCGTATATTTGAATGAATTATGCAACGCATATGGATTCGACACGATCAGCAGTGGTGCCAGCGCCGCCTACGCATTCTATTTATATAATCTCGGAGTAATTTCAGAGAAAGATACAGGTGGATTAAAGCTGACCTGGGGCAATATCGACGCGGCAATTGAGTTGGCGCATCAAATCGGCCAAAACAAGGGCTTCGGTGCTGTGTTGGCGGGCGGAACAAAGAAGATGGCGCAAAAATACGGCCGACCTTCTGGAGAGGCGGTGCAAACCAAGGGGCTGGAATTTCCGATGCACGATCCGAGAGCCTACCATTCCATGGGCATTGTTTACGCGACCGCACCGCGCGGCGCGGATCATAATAAAAATGATGCCTATCAGGTGGACAGCGGAGTAGTTCATCCTGACCTTGATGTGGAGGTAACTGACCGCTGGGCTGATGATAAAGCTATCGGTGTTGTAAAAGGGCAGAATTTCAGAAATCTGACTGATTCACTGGGGATTTGTCATTTTGCCATCATACCCTTCAACATGCTTATCGATATGATTAACGCATCCACAGGCTGGAATACGACCATGGATGAATTACTGAAGGCCGGGGAACGCACCTTCCAGATGCAGCGCGCCCTTTCCTGCAAGCTGGGCATTACCGCCAAAGATGACGAATTACCCGAGCTGGCCGTGAGGCCGATTCCCAATAGTGGGCAGGAAGGTCATGTGCCTAACATGGGAAAGATGCTGCCGGAGTACTATGCCATTCGAGATTGGGATAAATTAAGCGGTAAGCCATCGAAAAAATGTTTGGAAAGCCTGGACATGCCGGAAATCGCCGTAGATCTTGGGGCAAAATAACAGCATCGTGAAGATGCTATGAACAGAGGGAATATTTTTGCCTGCCATTAACATTAATTTTATCGGGCCGTGGAGAGTTTTACTTGGCGCGCGAACTGTAACTGTCAAGGTGGAAAGTATTGATGAGGCCAGAAATTACGTGGAAACTAATTTCGGTCCTGTATTCGAGAAAAAGATTAAGTCCATGGGAGTTGGTAAAAAGCAATCCATCTGGGACAACAGCAATATTCTGCTCAACGGTAAAAACATAAAATTGCATGAACAGATAACATTTAAAGACGGCGACAAGCTTGACCTGTTGCCCAAAGTAGCCGGAGGCTAAATAAGGAGGATTATATGAAATTTACATTTTTACTTTTTATTCTCTATCTCAAACTTAAAAAAGCGTCCAAAAAGAATCCTGAATTTCAGGAATACATAAAGAAAGAAAAAACAAAGGTATTGATTAAAACCGCCGATGGTAAAAGAGGAAGAATGTTTATTTTCGACAACGGGAAATTTTCATCAGTTCCCGGCGGTGATCAAAAAGAATTCGACGTTGCTTTGGTCTGGAAAGATGCAGATACCGCCTTTAAGGTTATGGCTTCCGAGGACCTCAATGAATCCATGGAAGCTTCTTATGATGGCAGGGTTGTTTTTGAAGGCGATACCCTTCAAGCTCTCTGGTTTACAGGAGCAACAACATTTATAACGGGGAAAAAGTAAACCCCGTTAGAGCAACGGGCGCTTTGCGGTTTCAGAGGGCGGCATTAAACCGCCATCTGTCTTACAGGACTTTAACCCCCCAACAGGAGCTGGGGGCTTTCTCTAACGGGGTAAAAAAATGCCTGAAGCGGAATTTTGCAAAGCATATAGTTGTTGAAAAAATATTGCTGTTGTCTTGGCGAATCCGCTGCGGCGGATGAAGCAATTCCACATTTAAGTGTATAAGTATGGCCAAAGGTCAACCTGCTCATATATTAATTCATAAGCTTAGCAAGAGTTTAGTGACGCCCGACAAGAAAAAAATACGGGTTATAGACTTGAAAAGCGTGCGCCTTATCGCGGCCAAAAAAAGAATCCCCCTGCGGGGGATCGAAATATCCTGCCTCGAACAGAATGTAGTTCCCATGCGCTATATACGCAGCATCGGTACTGTCGGCATTGAAGGACAATTAAAATTGCTTCGCTCCACTGTAGCCGTCTGCGGAGCGGGTGGTCTGGGCGGCACGGTTATCGAGTTGCTGGCGCGGGCGGGAGTAGGGCGTTTAATCATTATCGACAATGATAAATTTTCCGAATCTAATTTCAATCGCCAAATAATGGCTGCGGAAGCGGATTTGGGAAAATCAAAAGTTAAAGTCGCGGCGGCCCGGGTTAAGAAAATCAATTCCGCCGTTGAGGTTTCTGCCGTTAATAAAACAATTAATTCCGAGAACATTAAAAAGTTAATAATAGATGCAGGCGTGGTGCTTGACGGTTTGGACAATTTGAGAACCCGCCGGGTCGTAGCCCGTGCCTGCGATGAATTAAAAATTCCCTTTGTTCACGGAGCAATAGCCGGTTGGTGCGGTCAGTTGTTGACCGTTTTTCCCGGAGATAAAGGGCTTAACGCTATTTGCGGTTTATCTGCCGAGGAAAACGAATACGGGATGGAAACTCACACGGGCAATCCCGCGGCAACTCCCGCGGTAATAGCCGCCTGGGAAGTACAGGAAGCAATAAAAATAATTACCGGGATCGGAACCCCTATTCGTAACCGTCTTATATTCTTAGATTTTGCCGATGGCAATGTGGATGAAATAGCCTTATGATAAAAGTTGGAGAAAGCGGTTGAAAACGATCAAAGTTCCCTCTCGCCTTTGGTACGATAATCAAGAAAAAGAACTTTCTTTTCCCGACAGATGGCAGGTGGATAATCTCACGTCTCCGGGACTGGAAAAACCTGTCCTATCTCCCCAACAAATTGAAGAAAGGGTAAATAATCCCATCGATGGTCCTAAGCTTGCTGAATTGGCGCGCGGGAAAAAAGAAGCGGTAATCGTATTTGACGACATGACACGCCCAACACCGGTCAAAACGGTGGCGCCCTATGTTTTGGACGCATTGCATCAGGCTGGACTGAAAAAAGAACAAATCAGGTTTATCTGGGCACTGGGCAGTCACGGCACCTACGATATGCTTGCCGCCAGAAAAAAACTGGGGGACAAAATAGTTGAAAATTATCCGGTATATAATCACGACGCTTTTCAAAATACATTGCACGCGGGAAAAACTCCCGGCGGTATTGAAGTGTGGTTCAACCGGGAGTTTATGACTTGTGATTTAAAAATAGGCATCGGGTGTGTCACCGCTCACGTGCATGTCGGATTCGGCGGCGGTGCTAAAATAATTTTTCCCGGTGTCGCGGGCATCGAGTCAATCAAGCAGTTTCATGAACATTTTAATATCGATCCTTCCAGACATGGTTTAGGCAATTTCGATAACAATATAATGCGCACCGAATGCGACGCGGCCGGAGACATCGCGGGACTTAATTTCAAAGTTGATTGTTTGATAAACCGCCGCGGTGAAATCGCCAGCCTCTACGCCGGTTCGTTTCGCGCAACCCATAAGCAGGGCGCTGAAGAAGCCAAAGATGCTTACGAGATATTCTCCGACGGGAACTACGATATTGTTGTTGCTAATACTTATGCCAAAGCCAATGAGTCGGGAATCGCCTTGCTTTTGGCCAGAAGGCTGCTAAAGCCGAAAGCGGCGGGAACAGCCGTGATTATCTGTGACGCTCCGGAAGGGCAAGTTCCACACTATGTTTTCGGCTCCTGGGGTACGGATTACGGGGGGAAACATTTACGGCTTCGTCCTAGAGGATATATTAAATCTTTAATGAAAAATTTAATTGTCCTGAATCCTCATCCGGCGCCGACGGATTTAGCCTGGTTGGGTCATCCCGATGATGTGATAGTAGTCAGAACATGGCCGGAAGTTCTTGCTGTTTTGGAAGCGCAATATCCGGCGCAGGCCAGCGTTGGCGTTATCCAAGACGGAACAATGCAGTACATCAAGAAACCAGCACAATAAAAAACATAGTTTACTGCCTCATCGCACACTGCGAAATGAATATTCCAGTATAGTGTGCATCAACACGACACGATAAGGATTTCCTGTACTCATCGCCCAATAGAGATGAGTTTTGCCGGCTGCGGAATCGTACCAGGTTAGCGAATCGATGATGCTTGCGCCGTATTCATAGCCGTAGTTATAGTCGTTGTTACGCGGCGTAGGATGATCGGAAATATAAGTGTCGCCACTCAGCTCATAATCATAGGCGTTTGGGTTTTTGACGGAATGAAACATGAAACTGGTATGACCGCCATCCGCCACCGCACTCCAGATACGACGCGCCGCTGACCATGGTCCCCAAGGGTGATCAGCTTCCCGCATGTAAATACCTACTTTGGGATTATCGGCAAAAGAGATACCCCGGGCATTTCCCGGCGGGCGGCAGCCGTAGAGCATAATCCATTTGTGCATACTGGGAACAAAGCTTACCGATATTTGCCAAGGCTGCTTAATCGACATGTCTTCAATGGTTTCAGAATCAGCCGTTATGACGGGCGCCAATCCCGGAGCGATTTTTTCAGAGCTGGAAACCGTCGACCATTGCGGAATACCTCCTATAGTTCCGGTATAGTAATGCGGTAGCCATCTATCTTCTCCGGTTGCGGAAAGATCATAATACATCAGATAGGTGGGAACGGTGCTGAACAGACTACCGAATGCCGGTTTTCCCCAGACGAGAAGTGCCGGTTGAGTTGCCTGCTCATCGAAGCTGACGGTGGGATCCAGATGATACACATTCGCGGCAGGATTTTCCGGATCGAAATGGGGAACCACGCGCACGGCAATATTTACAAAATCGCGTAAGTTGAGCAGACTTTCTTCGTAGAAATCCGGAAGAGGCGAAGCTGCGGCGATAGAGCGCGGCAGCGCGCGCACGTGACCGGCAGGGGCATAGCAAAATCCGCCTAAGCATATATCGCCGGCATCACAGGGACAAGTTCGGACTCCTACGCCGAAGATGCCATACGCAGCATCGCCAGAACTGAATCCTGCCAGGGGAGTTTTAAGGGCTCCCATCGGGTAAGGTGTCCACTCGCCGGTTGTGTTTCTATGATATACCATTATAGGCCTTACGGGCAGGCTCTCCGGCGGTTCGGCTTCGGCAGGGAATGTCAAAATCGGGCATGCACCGTGCTCCTGAAGCGGAAAAGTGGCTAGCGAATCGTCATAGGCTGCCGTCGGCAGCGGCCATGTATCGCCAAAAAGAATGATATTTGAGCCCTGATGCGTAAAAGCGAAGCCAAGGTCTGTTCCGATAAGACGCAAGTGCGGTTGATTTGTTTGCGGGTTTAGATAATTCAAAAATACTGGATGCCCTCCACCGGCAAGACCGCGATTCACCGGACCTCCGACCAGCAGGCAATGCAGCGTTGTAGTTGTTTTCAGATACGGTCTGAAGCGAGAACGAGCCTCTCGTATTGAATCCGCCGGTTCATGTGGTGAGACGATAACTTCAGGCAATGGACCGCCCGGTCCGGCACAACCAAGGAAGAAAATAAAGAAAACTACAAATAAACGTTTCATATTCCTCTCCTCCTCTTTAAAAATTTGTTACCGTAATCAATGCCCATTTCATAAGTAGCTCTGAGAACGGCTTCGTTTTGTGTTGTTCTGCCGATGTCGACATTATTAGGCGGGGCAAGTTCAGTTATCCGGATACCTTTCGGTGGATGATGAATGAAGTGTACGGCATCCATATAATTATTTGCCCGCTGTTTGAATTTTTCCACCAGCCGCGGATATTTTCGAAAATAAACAGATAAGATGAAAATAAGCTTACTTTGCTTTTTAACATAATCTGATGGCCGGGAACGGATAACGGTGATGTTGGTCGCACCGCGACGGTAGGCTTCCCGCACCGGAACGGCATCGGCAATGCCACCGTCCGTAGCTCTTTCGCCGTTTACTTCCAGAATGTTCCGGTAAAAGACCGGTATTGAGCTGGAAACTTTTAAATAATCCTCCAGCGTTTTTTCATCGGGATGAAGATAAAGCGCATTGCCCGTATCCATTGATGTGGCAACAATGATGTATTCCTTATTTTGTGAGCGCAATTTGTTAAATAAGTAGCTTAGATTGAGCCGGTAATTGCTGATGGTTTGCTCCCACATCCAATCCAAATCCATCAAATGGCCACCGCGCAGAAAACGTTTGATATTAATGAAATCGGATTTTAATGAGTATTGAAGGGTGATATCGAAATTCCGGTTATTCTGACCAGCCAGGTGCGAGGCCAGATGGCACGCCCCCGCGGAAACGCCAATATATAAATCGAAAGGATCAAATCCGGCGTTACCGAAGGCATGAAGAACTCCCGCGGCGAAGACTCCTCTCATTCCCCCGCCTTCAACGACTAATGCTGATTTACCGGAATTATTGCTCATATTACTTTCAGCACTATTTTGCCGATGTGCTCGGAAGATTCCATCAACTCATGAGCTTTTTGCGCTTCGGATAAAGGATGAGTTGCATGAATCAATGTACCCACTTTTCTGGCTTCCAGAAGCGGCCAAACATTTTTCAACAGGGCTTGCGCGATGGCGGCTTTTTCCTCAACCGACCGCGGCCGCAATGTCGAGCCGGTGAAAGTTAAGCTTCTGGTTAAGATGGGCATGCAATCGAGTTCAACCTTTGAGCCTTGCAAAAAAGCGATTTGCACCAGCCTGCCGTTCATACCTAATAATTTGAGATTTTTTTGGATATATCCACCGCCGACAAAATCAAGAATGCAGTCGAGCCCTTGCCTGCCGCAAATTTTTCTTATTTCTTCCGCCCAGTCCTGTTTTTTGTAATCAAAGATAAAGTCCGCGCCGAGTTTTTTTACAGCCTCTACTTTATTTGCTCCGTTGACGGTAGTAAAAACTACCGCGCCGAAGGCTTTGGCTAGTTGAATCGCTGTAATGCCGATGCCGCCCGCGCCGCCATGCACCAGAAATTTCTCTCCCGCGCGCAGACGGCCGCGGTCGAACACGTTTGTCCAAACGGTGAAATAGTCCTCCGGCAGAGCCGCCGCCTCGGCCAGCGTCAGGTCTTTGGGAACAGGCAGGCAATTAGAAGCGGGCGCGGCGCAGTATTCGGCATAGCCGCCCCCCGGAGTCAGCGCGCAGACCACGTCACCAATTTTCCACTGTTTAGACCAAGCCGTCTTCATTCGGCTATCTTTGTTGGCATCGTCATCGGCTACGGCAACTATCTTTCCGGCTACTTCCAATCCCAAAACAGGCGATGCTCCCGCAGGAGGCGGGTAGGCTCCGGCACGCTGTAATACATCCGGCCGGTTTATACCCGCATAGGCGACTTCGATAAGAACACATCCGGGTTGAAGTTGGGGCAGGGGACCTTCTTTTAACTTCATTGAAGAAGCAGGGCCGCCCTGACCATGGTCAATGTATTTCATAGTAGTGGGAAGCGTCATGGTTTTTATCTTCCGAGAACGGCTTCAATTAAATGAGGCCCCGGTTCATTGAGCGCGATTTTTAATTCTTTAGCCAATTCTTCCGCCGTACCGACACAAACAGCAGCAACATTCATTCCCTTGCTTAAGCTAATCCAATCGAGGGGAGGATTATCCATGTTTATTAATGCCTGGGCGGCCGCTCCCAAGGATGCAAAACCGGCGCGCCGACATTCGAATTCAATAGTAAAATATTTTCGATTAGAGCAGATTATCGTAGTCACATTCGCTTTTTCATGAGCCTGTGACCACAGGGCCTGTACGGTGTACATGGCACTGCCGTCAGCCTCGATATTTATTACCTGTCTATCCGGGCAGGCCAGCGACGCGCCCAGAGCGCAGGGCATGCCCATGCCGATGGCGCCGCCGGTAAGCGACAGATGGCAATGCGGCTTTAATGTTTGCGCCATTGTATAATAAGGCGCGCCGGCGGTAACTCCTTCTTCCACAATAATACAATTATCCGGTTGAAGAGCGGCAATTACAGCGCACAATTTCTGAGAGTTCAACTTTCCGGAAGGGATTTCCGGCAACGCGTATTTTGCCAGTACGGAGCCGGTATTAGTAGCTGTGGATACGCCTAAGGTTTCGGCCAGTGCCTCAAGCGCGCAAGCGGTGTCTTGCCTGTCCGTGTCAATCCGCAGTCTCTTTTGATTTTGAGCAAGCATCAGACTGGTTCCACCTTTGTAGCCGAAGAAGGCAACGGGCTCATCTGTTCCCGCCATAATAAAAGCGTCGTATTCAGCTAATAGCGCAGATGCCTGTTCGGGAAAATAAGGGATTCTTTTCAAAACGGGAAGTCCTTCGCCGCGGTCAAGATAAGCTGGAAATGTAATCATCAGCAAATCGCAGCCTGTGGCCGCTTTGATTTTTGCCGCCGCATCCAGCGCTTCTTTGCGCAGAGCGCGCCCGCCCAGAATCAGCGCCGGCTTGGCTGATTTCTTGATAAGCTTTGCCGCGGCCTGAATTTTCTTGTGGTCAAGAGAGTCAAATTCAAATTCCGGCAGAGCAATATTTTTCCCTTCATACTCCGCCCATTGATAATCGGCGGGAACGATGAGCGTGGAAATTTGTCCATAGAAGGTTGCCTTCAAAGCGTCCGCTGTATCCTTGGCCAATGAATTTACAGAACGGCTGGTTTTTTGCCATCCCGATACCGTTTTGGCCAGCGAAGCGATATCCATGTTTAACGGCGGGTCTGCTGCCAGATGCCAGGAGGCGTGCTCGCCGATGATATTGAATACCGGAGTTTTCGCGCGCCGCGCATTGTGTAAATTGGCAATGCCGTTGGCGAATCCCGGACCTAAATGTAACAGAGTCATGGCCGGTTTTTGTGTCATCCGGCCGAAACCATCAGCCGCTCCCGTGCAAACGCCTTCAAAAAGGCCGAGGACAGGGCGAATGCCGCTTACGGTATCAAATGCCGCCACCAGCGGCAACTCAGTTGTTCCCGCGTTAGCAAAACATATTTCGACTCCGGCATTTTTAGCCGTTTGCAAAATTATTTCCGCACCATTCACAATATTTCCCCCATATGATTAAAAAATTGTTTTAAGTATCATTCTTTATTTTTATGTTTGATGAGACCTTATTTTTTAAGTGTGCCGAGTATATGAAGAAGGCTCACGGCCGTCAAGAAAATTTAAGTATTGGAAATGACCGTAGAAGTTTCTCACATATTGACATTGATTCGCCAATAGGCTAGAAAAAATAAGCTTTCGTTCATGGCCAGGTTTGTCGAAATGCTTTTCGATGCATACCTAATTTTTACAAAAAAATTAAAGAGGGTATATGAAAATATTAAATACCGCACCTCTTTCCGGCAAGGGCTTGAAAAGCCTGATTGAGACCAAAGTTTCCGGGATTGACTTCACTGTCGTTGATGTTCATAAATTTTCCGAGGATAAGCTCGTTCAGGAAATCGCCGACGCGGACATCGTTTTGGGGGATTACACCGGCATTACGCCAATAACCCGCGCGGTGGTCAAAACCGCCAAGAAGCTCAAACTCATCCAGCAGCCGAGTGTGGGCTATAACCATATTGATATTTCCGCCTGTAAAGAATTCGGTATTCCCGTGGCCAATACGCCGGGAGCAAACGATATCGGCGTGGCCGAACATACAATCATGCTGGCTTTAGCCTCTCTGAAAAATTTGCCCTATTATAACGCCAAAACTCACGAAGGCGAGTGGCTCTTTACCGAAGCGCAAAGGACGGGAATATTCGAACTAAACGGCAAAATCTATGGACTTTTGGGCATGGGCCGTACGGCGCGCGCCGTGGCCGAACGCCTCGCGCCCTTCGGACTCAAACTACTTTATTACGATATTGTCAGATTAAATGCCGCGGATGAAAAAAAGTACAATGTCGCTTACTCATCCATGGAAGAAATTCTCAAAACCGCCGATGTGGTAAGCATTCATTTGCCGCTCACTGCAGAAACCACTAAAATTATTGACGCGGCAAAGCTGAAGCTGATGAAACCAACCGCTATCCTTATCAATGTGGGAAGAGGGGCACTGGTCGATGAAGAGGCTCTGGCTGCGGCTCTGCGCGACAAAAAGATTGCTTTTGCTGCCGTAGATGTTTTTACTGAGGAACCGCCACCGAAGAAGCATCCTTTTTTTGGTCTGGAAAATGTAATTTTAACACCCCATTTGGCCGGTTCCACCCGGGAATCGGGTATGCGTATCATGAATATGGCTCTTGATAATTTGGGAAGGGTGTTAAAAGGCGAAAAACCACTTTGGATTTTGAATGAATAAAAATAATAAAAGGAGAATTTGAAATGCCTGAACTAGTATCTGCGGAAAAACTAAAAAAAATGGTCGGTCAGGAAAACGGCATCAGCGATTGGGTGCTGATTGACCAGGATAGAATCAACCGGTTTGCCGATGCCACAGATGATCATCAGTGGATTCATGTGGATATCGAAAAGGCAAAAAAGGGGCCATTCGGCGGTCCCATCGGCCATGGCTTTTTAACCCTTTCGCTTATTCCCATATTCAGTAAATCGGCTAAATATTCGCCGGAAGGAATGAAGATGGGTATTAATTACGGTTTGAACAAAGTACGGTTTATCAATCCTGTTCCGGTGGGATCACGCGTGCGCTCGAAAATGGTCATTTCCGCCGTGGAAGATAAAGGCCCCGGACGAATCCTGATGACGACCACACATACAATCGAGATTGATGGTCAGGATAAACCGGCCTGTATCGCCGAAGCGCTGTCTCTTTTGTTTTTTTGATCGATATACCTATCTTTTATACGATCCTGTTAACTGCCGGAATACGACGGAGGGCATAACAGAGCAGCCAGCTCGCCAGCAATGTTCCTGTAAAAACGATGCAGGCTTTCCCCAATGCCGGCAGGAAAACATTCAATAACGAATATTGTATCCAGGTCACGAATACATAATGAACGAGGTAGATTGCATAGGCGTTATCGGCTAAATTGTCAATGATGCGAAATTGTTTTTTCGCAAACCGCAGAAAAAAGGCGAGAAACCCGAATGCGGTTGCGCTGCAGCTAAACACAATGGCGAGTCCATATATGCTTTGTTTCGCTGCCAGAGAAAGGCCGCTCGGTCGTTGAAAAAGCGCTACTTGAAGGAACACGACAACCAAAAAAATTGCCAACGCAGCTAGAATCCAAAACTTCCAGCGTTTCGCCAGCAATTCTTCCTCACCAAGCAGACTGCGGTCAAAGCAATGAACACCAACCACCACACCGGCAAAAAAATATACGGCGTAGTGAAGAAACCGGCTGGCCTGAAATACGAGTGGACCGCCGAGAGAAATCCATCGCTCGTTGCCAAATATAAGTAACGACGGAATATAGACGATTGCACTGGCGGCGATAAGTACCGCATAGAATAGACCGGGTCGCTTTACCGCCACTGCCGAGCGCCTGGAGAGAGAAATTAACAAGTCCGGTTTATACTTATGCAGTAATGCTGCGCCAAAATCAAACAACAACAGTAGCCATACGAACCATAATGGTCCTACTGGCCATTGATTAGTGGCGATACCTTGCCACCAGTAAGCCCAATAGCTTACGCCTTTACCCGTCATTGAATATGAGGGGTAGAACGCTAAAGGCATCAGGAAGACAACGATCAGAATAAACGGGATACCCAGTTTCACGGCGCGACCGCGCAAGAACGAGGTTGTACCCTTGCGGACAATACTGGACCAGACAAAGAGACCTGATATAAAAAACAGCAAGGACATAAAAAAGACATCATTGAACAAGATGAATAAATCGAATCCTACCCAGCGGTTCACATCGACTATTGGAGCGGTGGAGAGAAGGTAATTAACCGGATCGAACCGCGCATACCAAGTATAGGCAAGGCAGGAATGATGGGCAACAACCATCACTATGATGAAGGTTTTTAAATAATCAAGGCCAACGTGATGTCTTGTCATTATTATCTCACTGATGCGTATGCCTTAATTTTTATTAAGTGAATAAAAATTGCTCGGAATTTATCAGGAAAATTAAACGCGAATGAATAACGTACACAACCTCCGTCCCCTCTATTCAGGAGAGGACGGAGGTGTAAAAGTAGAGCAGTCTACTCCAACAACTGCCTGCCGTTATTCTCCTTTGAATACCGGTTCGCGCTTTTCGAAGAATGCGGTCATTCCTTCTACTGCGTCTTTGCTCTTGCCCAGCTTGCTTGACCACTCCTTGTCAACGCGAAGACCCTCTTCCAGACCTTTTTCCAATCCTACGCTCATGCCTTCGAGCACTGCGCTCACGCAAAGAGGAGGCCGCTTGGCCAGCGCCTGAGCAAAAGCCATGCTTTCTTTCATTAAGTCGGCCGCGGGGAAAACCTTATCTGCAAGGCCGATGGCCAGCGCTTCCTGCGGTGGAAGCCTCTTGCTGAAAAGAATCAAGTCCAGCGCCTTGGGCTTTCCCAATAGCCTGGGCAGGCGCTGAATGCCGCCCCAGCCCGGCGTGATGCCGAGGTTTACTTCCGGGCACCCGATGAGCGCTTTGGGGTTATCCGCCATAAAACGAAAGTGGCAGGCAAGTGCGATTTCACAGCCGCCGCCCAGCGCATAGCCATTTATCGCCGCGATGAAAGGTTTGGGGGAACGCTCTATCCGGTTCATAATGTCGTTGCCGTTCGGGCCTTTGGCGATGTTTGCTAAATCGCTTACGTCCATGCCGGCGCAAAAACCTTTTTCTCCCGCGCCGGTGATGATCACGACTCGGGTGTCCTTGCTTTGTTCGATCTCGGTAATCGCCTGATTTAATTCTTCTCGAATGCCGAGGTTGACAGAGTTTGTCGGGGGACGGTTTAAAGTAATGGTACTGATGAAATCCTTCGTTGACAAAGTAATGTTGCTATAGCCCATATGTAGCCTCCTCAAGGTTTTTTTACGATAATGTGTATTCTTTAGCAAAATAAAAAGACCTGTCAAGCAGATAAACGAGGATACTACACGAAAAGTATTCGGTCATATCCTCATCGACAGAGCCAATTTACTGATTTATGGTATCACGTGATGAGCTCCGGATTATTTCAATGGCCATGAATATTACTTAGTCTTTTCTGGTTTTACTGCGCACTCATTCTTGTCGGTATTTTGTTCAAAGTACTCTTTGATCTTCAGCCGAATAGTTTCGGGAGTCTTAATGCCGATGTCCTTGATCCGGCTTTCATATTTCTTGAAGGAACGGGTATGTTGCGACGTATTGATGAATATCTGGAAATAAGAACGAATGCTTCCTTCAATCTCTGCCCTGAATTCCATGTCCTGATTTAACAGATCCTCCACTGGAGCAATGAAGCGATAGTTAATCGGCCGACAGATGGCGCGATAGGCAACAAAGCGCATGGTCATCTCATCTTCATAATTTTTCTCCCTGATGGATTTCTCTACAACATTGAGATCAATGGTGTCCAAAATCTGGAAGGCATATCGGGGGCTTAAAATCTTCTCAATGATCTTCTCGGCATTCTTATATTGCTCGCAGGAATTGATGTCTCCTTCAAAATCAGGATCACACCGGACATAGACCACAAAGTCGATATCGGAAGTATTTTCACAAAGCCCCATATTTGTGGAACCCATGACATCCATTGCTATATCATCGTGAATTCCTTCTTCGATTAGATGGGAAATCTGTTCGAGTTTGCCCAAGCGTTCTTCTGTTTCTTCCGTCTGGAACATGCGGTAGAACTGTTTGATCTCATTGTAGAGTTGTACCTCCGGGATGTGAGAGTATTTCTCGGTTTTTGAATCGAAGTTCTCGCTCTGTTTGAGGGCTTTGTAACGCTCGTTATCGACGATTGTTTTCTGCCAGTGTCTTGATTTTTGAAGATTGTAATCGGCAATGTCATGGATGCGGTCTTCAACAAGCTTCTTGAAGATGATTTTGGAAACATGCCTGCTTTCTATTTCGATGGTGTAGGAGAAGCCGCCTTCCGCAACGCCGCCGGTCAGGGTTGTCACTTCCCCGAAATTAGATGGATTGAGGTAGATGGTCTCCTCGCTGATCTGGAATCCCCAGTCCATATGAACATGGCCGGTCAGACACAAAAGGACGGGATTATTATCGCAGTAATAGCGCAGAGCCGGTGAGCCGGAAGTCCCGAATTGATATATCCGGTCATGAATACCGTGCGCCGGTTGATGGCTTACAATTATAT
>Ga0154766_135_pt6 | contig 24098 bp, 24 predicted proteins | sample Rifle2008BG16ft_FD_105774 | JGI IMG/M metagenome (GOLD analysis project Ga0154766, IMG submission 105774) | Deltaproteobacteria bacterium RBG_16_44_11
CTGTTTGTCTCAAAACGGCAAAGAGGATAATGACCACCATATAAGCAATGCCGATCCACTTGAGATCAATCCCCCAGATATCGCCTTGCAGGTAACTGCATTCCGTATCGCAATAGTCGTAGTAAATCATCAGCCCGATGCCGGCCAAAGCCAGCAGTATCGTAATTACGGTGCGATATTTCTTAATGCCTTCTGTTATTCTCAACATTTTATTACCTCCCATGAAAAATATTTCGTTAATTGGCCTTCTCTCCGGGATAATATTTCTCCTGAAACCTCAGTGCAACGGTGACCAGCCCGATCATTACCGGCACTTCCACCAGCGGCCCGATCACAGCCGCAAACGCCGCACCGGAGTTGATACCGAAGACGGCTATGGCCACCGCTATCGCCAGTTCAAAATTGTTACTCGCTGCCGTGAAGGCCAGGGTAGTTGTCTTGGAGTAATCCGCGCCCAACTTTTTTCCCATGTAAAACGAGACCAGAAACATCACTACAAAATAAATCAAAAGCGGGATAGCGATGCGCACAACATCCAGAGGCAGTGAGACAATCAGATTGCCTTTGAGGCTGAACATTACGACAATCGTGAATAAAAGCGCGATCAGGGTCAGCGGACTGACGAGCGGCACGAAGCGCTCATGGTATTTTTCTTTCCCAACGAGTTTCACGCCAATCAGACGTGTCAATGCGCCCGCAATGCAGGGAATGCCCAAGTAAATAAAAACACTCTCGGCGATCTGGCGGATACTCACATCGACGACGCTGCCGGAAAATCCAAAATAGGGCGGGAGTACTGTAATAAAAAACCAAGCGAACACGCTGTAAAAAAGAACCTGAAAAATGCTATTAAAGGCAACAAGACCTGCGGCGTATTCCGTGTTGCCTTTCGCCAGTTCGTTCCAGACAATCACCATCGCAATGCAGCGCGCCAGACCAATCATGATGAGCCCCACCATGTATTCGGGCTTATCAGGTAAAAACACAATTGCCAGGATGAACATTAAGACCGGTCCGATCAGCCAGTTCTGCACAAGCGATAGTCCAAGGACTTTTCCGTTACGGAAGACCTGCGGCATCTCTTCGTATCTCACCTTGGCAAATGGTGGATACATCATCAAAATAAGCCCCACCGCGATGGGAATATTGGTGGTCCCCACCTGAAATGAATTAATAAAGGCTTCCACACCAGGGATAAAATAGCCCAGGCCCACACCCAAAAGCATGGCGGCAAAAATCCAAACCGTCAGAAAGCGATCCAGAAACGATAATTTTTTTACAATATTTTCAGACATAATTATTTCCTCTCTAATGATTATAAATTATATGATGTTTAAGCCGATCATGTAGATGCCTCCCATGATCACTAATACACCACAGATTTTTTTCAGAATCAAAGCGCCTTTCGATTTTTCACTCCAGTGGAGATAGTGCTGAACAACTTCCGTGAAAGTGCCGGCAAAAACAATTACCGCACAATGCCCGATGCCGTAAGCCAGAAGCAGAGATACAGCAAAGACGATTTTTGTCGAGGCGATGTTAAAAACAACGCCCAGCATAGTGGCCATGTAAGCGAAGGTACAAGGACCTAGCGCAATACCGAATAAGAGGCCCAAAATAAAGGCCGCGAAAATACCTTTCCGCTGGAAATTGGGATTGGTGCCGCCTTCCATAAAAGGCAGCGGCAGAATGTCCAGCAAGTTGAGACCGACAGCAAAGAAAATAACCGCCACAAAGTAGTTGCCGTAGCCGTCGATATCGCCGATCATGCGTCCCATCAATCCGGTGATCAGTCCGATAATACCAATCGTGATAAGGATACCGAATCCGAAGAGAGAAGAAAGAACAAATGCCCTTAGAGTGCTGATAGTTCCCTGGCCATCAATGAAGCCGACAATTAATGGTATGCAGGCAATATGGCAGGGGGATAAGGCCACGGAAAGAACGCCCCAGATAAAAGCGCCGAAGAGTGCAATTTCGGGGGACTGCGTCAGAGTTCCCGAAAGCCAGGTAAACAGCTCAACAATCATTACTTAACACCTTGCATTTTGATTACTTTGACGACATCATCCTTCGGGAAGTATCCTTCATGGCGGTAGTATTCTTTCCCATCCTTATCCAGAAATACTTGTGTGGGGATGATCCGAATGTTGTATTTCATTGCGTCGGCTTTGCCTTTTGGCGTCCACACGTCGTGAAAGACAATCTTGACCTGGCCCTTGTATTCCTCTTCCACAGCTTTCATGATCGGTTGCATGGCTTTGCAGGGAATACAGTTGACTGAGCCGATTTCAACAAACGTCACCAAAACCTTATCTGATTTGGGTTGCGCTTTATCGGAAGCTTTTTTTGATTCCGTTTGAGCGGATGCATAACGGCAGTCCACTGAAAGCATAAGGAATGTAAAAACTGTAAGCAATGTTAATGCTAAGATAAATAGGCTTGAACGCAATTTCATGTGTAATAATCTCCTTAATATTTAAGTCAACAGTTTTGTGTTTCCCATAGAAAGCCAAATATAATGGTCTCGCAAAAAGTTCACTAATCGTCATACCGGCGAATGCCGGTATCCAGAAAATATTGAAACGACTGGATTCCGGATCAAGTCCGGAATGACAAAACACAGGTTTTCCGACTTTCTACGGTTTCATCAAGTATAAGGTCACTTTCTCTTTTAGCATTTGCCGCCGCAAGAGCATCCGCCTGCTACTAGTTGCTCAAGCACTGCTGGGGTGCCAATAGTGCTTTTAATCTTTCCAGCTATTTCGGTAATAATTTTATCTGTAACAGGCGTTTCTCCTTTAACCAGACCGAATCCGGTTAATATGTATGAGGTCGGTTTAACGCCTATACGCTCCAGCGTCTTTTTCGCGCATGCTGTTTTGCAGCCATCGATGGTAATATTTATATTTGTGCCTTTGGCTGATTGCACATACCCGGATAACCCAGCGCCGACGCCGGCAAGGCAGGTCATTTGGGCAATACCTTCGTCCCGTAGCTTTCTGGCAACACGGTCGGCAATTTCTCCGACATCCGATGCGCCGGAGCACGCGTAAATTAGTTTTGTTTCTGTTGCACAGCATTCAGCCATAATATTTCTCCTTTGCATAAATATTTTTAAAGCTTGCTATTTGCTGCCGAGCAATTTTTTAATTTCTTCCAGAGGTGGTATTTTACCGGCTGCTTTTACCTCGCCGTCAATGACCAGCGCGGGAGTTGTCATTACGCCGTATTCCATGATTTTCTTGATATCATGGACATGGCCTATTTCCGCTTCTATGCCCGTTTCCCGGATGGCAAGTTTAACCATATCCTCCAACTTATTGCATTTTACGCAACCTGTTCCCAATATTTCTATTTTCATTTCTCTATTTCCTTAAAAAATTATTTCCTACAGCATTTTAAAACTTCGAGATGCTGTTTTGCAGTAGAGGATAACACATCCTCCACACAGCCCATAAACTCCATAATGCAGGGGACGCGCAAGCTGTAAAAAATCGAATTGCCTCTTTTTTCATCGGTAACCAAACCGGCGTTTTTCAAAATACTCAAGTGCTTGGAAACTGTTGAGGCGTCCGCGCCGATCATATCGGTAAGTTCATTAACGCAACGCTCTTTTTTGTTGAGTTCCTCAATGATAAAGAGCCTGCTGGGATGCGCCATCGCCTTGATGATTTTCGCCCGTGCTTCGTGCTGAGTTTTTACCATGCTTTTCATTTTGACCCCTTCCATTGCATTGTGTGGCAATATAGCCAAATAGCCATGGATGTCAATAATTATTTATATTGATAATGTGTTACCACTGCTTGAGGTTTGTTATCTTTGGGTTTTCCCTATCAGGCATACGGCTATGCATTTGCCGCACAGACTGACTTCTTTGTTAAAATTTTGATAAGAAAGATCGCGTGCTTTATTCCGGCAGGCGAAGGGATCGAAGAATTCATTGCGGTCAACATCAATGTTCCAGAACTTACCGTTGGCTGCTTGAGCCGGGCAGTGCCGGACACAAAGATCGCATAAGCCGCATTGACTTTCGTTAATTGGCTCAGTGCAATAGGGTAAGGGATAATCGGTAACCACTGTGACCAGCCGTACGCGAGGGCCGTATTGTTTGGAGATAAAAAGGGCGGTTTTGCCAATCCAGCCCAAGCCCGCGCGCGTTGCTGCCATTTTATGGGAAAAGTCAAAGCGTAAGGTATTAAAAAAATTTTTATCGAGGTCTTGGTCATGGATTGTTGGTTCAATGACTAATGAGTTACCGCCCTGCAGGCGTATCGCATCTGCCAGGCTATGCGCAACTTTTGCAAGTTCAAGGTTTACTTCTGTATAATGGTTATAGTATTCGATATTCGGTCCATCAATGATGGCATCAATTATCCGGTCGTCGAGCCTGCGGCCAAGAACAACCGCATAGTCAAGGCCGCGGTATTTTTCCGGCAAAAGGCCCTTGAGATTAGCATAGCCAATCAGATAATCAGCATTCCGCGGCAATAGGATTCTAATCAATTCTTCTATATTCATATATATACTAGAAACCTCGGGAAGCGCCGCCTCCACCCGATTTGCCACTATCGAAATATTTTTCTGCCTGTGCCGGGGGTTGCTGAGAATCGACAAAAACGGGCGTAAGGGCTGCGCCTAAATCGGTCAAGTTGATTCCATGGCTTTCCGGTTTTAATATGTTTTCTGCAGTGAAACCGTATCTTGCTTTATTCGGTCCTCGCGAAAGCCAGCGCGTAATGAGTGTGGATATGAGGATCAGCATAATTCCAAGAATCGCCGGGTCCCAGGCGTAGCGGGTCAAGCCCAGATAGCTTTTGTTTGTCGCGAGCGTCAGACAGGCAAGAACAAGACCTGCGTTCATGATCAACCGTTTGCGTCTTTTGATTCCCCAATATATACCAATAGCGGGAATCAGAAAAGTAAGGATATAAGACAACCAGTAAATATAAGAAGAAAAGCCGGCATAGGGTTGAAGGATTATGCTGCGATCGTCAAAATATAAACTTACTAATTCCGGGAGACGCAGGTTCACTGCCAGGTAGATAGCAGCCAAAAGACATGCTTGAATCAGGATGTTCCTTTCTTTCCGGAAATCTTCATTATCCGATTTATCCAAGAGTATATTTATGAGGAGAATCAGGCACAAAATGAGCAGTAGAAAAGCCCTTTCTTCTGTTGGCGACAGTGATAATTGGAAGGGGATTGTAGAAAGGGCTGTAATGCTGATTAAGGCTGAGTACAAAAAACCAAAGCGCAGAAATACCCAGAAAAAAGTGAGGGCAAAGATCAGGGATACAGCAATAGCTTCAATTTGATAATCCAGGTGATATTTGTCCAAAAGCATTCCGCAGCCGACACATAAAGAAACAATACTGGCGATAGCAAGCGCTTCTTCAATGCCGTACCTGTAAAAGCGATATTTTTTTATTACATATTCTGCAAGTACATAAAAAGGGATACTAAATAAAATCAATATTGACATTGCCGCTGTATCACTCGGCTCTTTCATGAGCCAGATAACGAAGGCGGTCACGGCGGTTGCGCAAAGCCAAGTGAACAAAAAGAATATCAGGCGAAAGAACAGGTTGGTTTGGTGAACATTGGGTTCTGTTTCGGCCTCCATAAGGCGAAGCTGTTCTTCGGAAATCAGACCGGAGCGCTGCCATGTTTTTGCCTTCTTCCTTATGCAGATGTTTTCTTCTTGTTCAGAAGTATAAATACGGAAATTCATTCATTCTCCTTAAATTTGCGGGATAAAAGAAAAATCATGATTATTACAGCGAGCGAGCTAACAATGAAATACAAGAACACCAGCGCAGTTTCATGCCGGATTAAATCAAAAAATCCGATGCTGATTCCTATGTAGCCGTATACGATTGCATAAAGCATGTAGAGAAATTTTCCGGTACGCAGGGAATATAAAACAAGAATAATGCAGGCAGCGAGCAAACCAAGAAAATAAAGAGAGAATAATTTATAATCTATTATGCCGGAAATCAACGCAATAAAGAGAAAATTAATGGCAAAATTAAGATAGATATCGAAGAAATGTTTCTTCATGGATAGTAAGTAGAGAAATCCTCCTCCCAGAAAAACAATAATGCTGTAAGTAATAGCGTAGAGGCGATAATATTCCTGAAAGGAAAAGCGGGGTCCGGATAAAGTAAAACCAAACCAGGCCGCGAGAGTGGATAGAGCCAGCGATAAAACAAGGCGATTGTCGAAACGGTATGCCAGAAAAAGGAATAAGGCAGCAGAAACTAATAGATAGTTATTCCAAAGATCGCCCAAAACATGGAATTGTGTTTCAATATAGGCAATATCCATCGAGTAGACGGTGCAGCCGAAAAACAAGATGTAATCAAACAGGAGATTGGGCGAGGTAACTTCTTCGGTGGAATAATTATTTCCTTTAACAAAACAGTAAATAAGAGCGGCGCATGCACATAGAGTCAAAGTACCGATGATGGCAATATCGCCTAGCTGTGCGAAATATTGTTTGATTGTAAAACCAAGCCCGGCGATAATGAGCAAAATACCCGCATAAAGAAAAAAGCGCAATTCGTGATGCACTGAAAAAAGCCTTTTCCCATGTATATCCAAAAGAGAATTTAGCTGTTCCCGGCTCAGTCTCTTGTCTTCATACATTTTCTGTAATAGGTTAGGAATATTCATCAGGGATAAGATTTGTGTCCTTCGCTTTTAAAGAGGATGTTTTGTGCGATGAAACTCTAAATATTTCATAATCATATGTCAAGAGTAAAAGTAATACAGCTAATAAATAATTTAATCATAATAGCCGTCATATTGGCATGCAATTTAGTTAATTAAATACCTGAGATTTGCGCTGGTGTTGTAATGATGATATTATTGTGGCATAAAGGATGAAAACAAACGTAAATCCAAATCTGTATTAAGTTGCCGCGACAAAAGTAGCGACTTGGCGAAGCTCAATAAATCATTAAGTCTTCACTATGTTGACACAAATTTGTTACATATGAACTATATAGCAAAGAGGAATAAATAATAAGATGACACCAATACAACAAGTCAGTACCGGCATCAGCGGTTTGGATGAAATTCTCAATTATTTGCAAATGGGCGATAATGTTGTCTTCCAGGTCGACGATATCGCCGATTACAGAAAATTCGTCGAACCATACGTGAATACTGCTCTGGCGCGAAAACAGCGTATCGTTTATATGCGCTTTGCTAATCATCCGCCGCTTTTTGACAAGAATAACGATATAAAAATTTATGAATTAAATGCCAACAGCGGTTTTGAACCATTCTCCACACAGGTTCATAATATTGTGCGTGATGAAGGCCGTGATGTCTTCTATGTTTTTGATTGCCTTTCCGATTTATTAATGGCCTGGGCTACGGATTTGATGATCGGAAATTTTTTTGTCATTACCTGCCCCTATCTGTTTGAGTTGAATACCGTAGCCTATTTCGCGATCCTGCGGAGCAGTCATTCTTTCAAGACAGTGGCGCGCATCAGAGAAACCACGCAGGTTCTCCTTGATGTTTATAATCATAGAGGCAAGCTTTGCGTTCATCCTTTAAAAGCTTGGAAACGCTATACCCCGACCATGTTTCTGCCGCATATCATGGAAAACGGAAGGTTCGTGCCGATTTTGAACAGCGCGGACGCGGCCAGTTTCTTTTCTTATTTAACGGTTCAAAACGCCACCAGCGGTGAAAGAAATTTGGACTATTGGGATAGGATCTTTCTGCAGGCTGATGATGTTTTGAATGATCCTTCCGCGGTTAAAGAAAAACAAGCGATGGTGGAAAAACTCTCCCGTGTGCTCATCGGGCGCGAAAAGAGAATGCTTTCCTTGGTGAAAGAATATTTCACTCTGGAAGACTTAGTCGAGATCAAAAAACGTCTGATTGGAACAGGGTTTATCGGCGGCAAATCCGTGGGAATGCTTTTGGCGCGCAATATTTTACGCAAAGATACATCGGTGGATTGGGCTGAGCAACTGGAATTGCATGATTCTTTTTATATCGGGTCGGATATATTCTATTCTTATATGGTGCAAAACGGCTGGTGGAAGTTATTAATGGCGCAAAAGACCGAAGAGGGTTATTTTGAAATAGCCAAAGAGCTGAAAGATAAAATGCTCCACGGCGTATTTCCGGACGAAATTAAGGAACAATTCCAGCTCATGCTGGAATATTTCGGGCAATCCCCAATCATTGTGCGTTCCAGTTCTCTTTTGGAAGACGCTTTCGGCAACGCCTTTGCCGGGAAATATGAAAGTTATTTCTGTGCCAATCAGGGAACTCCGGAGGAGCGCTACAAAAAATTTGAGGAGGCTGTCCGTAAAATATTTGCCAGCACGATGAATGTGGATGCCCTGACCTATCGTCTGCAGAGGGGAATGGGGAATCAAGACGAGCAAATGGCCCTTCTGGTGCAGAGAGTATCGGGCTCGCATCGCAAACATTATTTCTTTCCTGATTTGGCCGGTGTCGGATTATCGTACAATACATTTGTCTGGCAAAAAGGAATGGACCCTAAGGCCGGCATGCTCCGGATTGTGTTTGGGCTGGGCACGCGCGCCGTGAATCGCGTGGAAAACGACTACCCGCGCATTGTCGCGCTGGACGCGCCTCTGGTTAAACCTTACGCGAAGCAGGAAGATATGCGGCGCTTTTCTCAACATGAAGTTGATCTCCTGAATTTAGATGAAAATAAGTTTCAGTCTTTGGAAGCGATGGATATCCTCGCTCAAAATTTGGAAGAGCATATAGGTTTGCTTGCCGTTAGGGATAACGAAGCTTCCGAATATATGAAATCTCTGGGTAAAAAAACACGCGATGTATGGCTAATCACTTTTGATGAATTGCTTTCTTCCACCCCCTTTGCCGCCATTATGTCGAAAATGCTCAAGGCATTGGAGCAAGTATATCGTTACCCCGTGGATATTGAATTTACGGCTAACTTCACTGCTGGGGATAAATTAAAGATTAACCTTCTGCAGTGCCGGCCTTTTCAAACGAAGGGACACTACAGCCGCGTGGAGATTCCGGAAGAAATTAACAGGAATAAAATATTGATTCAGCAGGAAGCAAATTTCATGGGCGGCAGTGTTTATCAGGGAATTTCCCGGATCATTTGCATTGATCCTCAGGGCTACACGAAGTTATCCCTATCGGAAAAACACGAAGTAGCCAGGCTGGTAGGCAAACTCAACAGGCAAATAGGCAAACGCGAAAAAATGCCGACCATTCTTCTGGGTCCCGGGCGCTGGGGAACCACAACTCCCGCGATGGGTGTCCCGGTAAGATTTTCTGAAATCAACAACATAGCGGCTATTGGCGAAATCGCCCACTCGGACGGAGCACTGATTCCGGATATGTCTTTTGGCACGCATTTCTTTCAGGATATGGTGGAAATGGATATTTTTTACATGGCTATCTATCCGGAAAAGGAAGGCGTAATTTTTAATAGCGCCTGGATGAAAAAGCAACCGAACATTCTGGAGGATTTGATGCCGGACGATTCCGGTTTTGCCGGGGTGGTGTTTGTCTATGACGTCAGGGATAAGGATTTACGGTTGTTGTCGGATATTGTTACACAGAAGATGGTCTGTTTCTTTGCCAAGTAAGGATAACGCTATCTCAAAAATACCAAAAAAGCCGCGGTCGGCAAACAACCGCGGCTTTTAAATTCATAAACAAATACATTATCATTAATACCATTTGCTCCGAAGGATAACGCGGCGGCAAGGAGGAGGCTCCGTTGGTCCGCCGCGGCGGATTGAGGAAGCCGACGATGCAGCCAACAAAGTTAGCCGATGGAGGCAAATGAGTATTACTAGACAACGCCGTAAGCCAGCATGGCGTTGGCCACCTTGGTGAAGCCGGCAATGTTGGCGCCGGCAACATAGTCGCCTTTTCTTCCGTAAGCTTCCGCGGTTTCCGCGCAAGCCTTATGGATGCTCTTCATTATAATGAGCAAACGGTTATCTACTTCTTCGCGTGTCCAGGAAAGTCTCAGGCTGTTTTGGCTCATCTCCAAACCGGATGTAGCCACGCCGCCGGCGTTTGCCGCTTTGCCGGGGCCGTAAAGAATTTTATGTTCCTGGAAAATTTTAATGGCTTCGGGAGTAGACGGCATATTGGCCCCTTCGGCTACGCAGATACAGCCGTTTTTCACCAGAGCATCAGCGTTCTTGCCGCTGATTTCATTTTGCGTGGCGCAGGGCAGGGCGATATCCACTTTAATTCCCTGTTCACGAATGACGTCCCAAACGTTTTTGCCTTCATAACAAACGGTCTTGTATTTATCGGCATACTCGGTAATCCGGCCGCGTTTGACGTTTTTCAATTCCAAGACGTAATGACACTTTTTGTCGTCAATACCGGATTCATCGATTATCGTTGCCGTGGAATCGCAAAGAGAGATGACCTTTCCACCCATCTGATTTACTTTTTCCACAGCATACTGGGCAACGTTACCAGCGCCGCTGATAGCAACAATCTTATTTTTGAAATTGAGGCCGCGAGTGGAGAGCATTTCCGCGGCAAAATAGGTTGTGCCGTATCCTGTTGCTTCGGGACGGATCAAGCTGCCGCCGTATTCCATGCCTTTTCCCGTAAGAACACCAGTATGTTCATTACGGATTTTTTTGTAATAGCCGTAAAGATAACCGATTTCGCGTCCGCCGACACCGATATCGCCGGCCGGAACGTCCGTTTCACCACCGATATAACGAAATAATTCACGCATAAAAGACTGACAAAAACGCATTACTTCTCCATCGGACTTTCCTTTGGGCTCGAAGTCGGAGCCGCCCTTGCCGCCGCCCATAGGCAATGTGGTCAATGCGTTTTTGAAGATTTGTTCAAAACCTAGGAATTTGATGATGCCCAAATTCACGGATGGGTGGAAACGCAAACCGCCCTTGAAGGGGCCGATGGCGTTATTGAATTGAACGCGGAATCCTCGGTTAACGATAACATTGCCTTTATCGTCCACCCAGGGAACTCTGAATTGCATTGCTCTTTCCGGTTCCACGATCCGTTCATAGATGTTGGCCTTTACGAATTCGGGGTGTTTTTTAATCGTAGGCTCCAATGTTTCCATGACCTCTTCGACAGCCTGGTGGAACTCCGGCTGGTTTGGATCGGTTTGTTTGACTTTCGCGATAACATCTTTAATCACTGACATAAACTTAATCCTCCTAAAAAAATATTATTTATTTCATGCATGCAAATACATGAGGTAACTCTTATTCCATTCCTAAATCAAAGCGCTATCTTTGTTGGCTTCGTTGTCGCCTCGATATCATCTTTGTTTTAGAAATGTCACTTGTTACAAGTCAAAAATATTCTCCTTATATCTCCTCTATGCTGTGGAGCTTTTCAAATTCCATTACGGTGGACATTGCCTTGTTCTCCACATCAAAACCTTCTTCGTGCGCCGCGGCAATCGGGTTTAAGCCACCGACGAGAATCATGCCGACTTTGTTTATATCTACATTTGTCTGGCCGATGGGGTTACCGGTAGTGCCGATGGAAAGAATTCCGCTGATGCCGATTTTATTAAAATCGGCAATAACATCTTCGACAAGGCTGCGGCTGAGAGCAGGTATTTCACGGAAATTAGCTAAAATTTTCCCCTCGCCTTTTTCCACAACCTTTTTTACCGAAGTCATTTTACCGCGGATAAAGATTTCCGACGGATCGAGCGATGAGCCTGCGTAATAGATAAGCTCAACAAATCTTAGAGGTTCCCCGTTATTTACCTGGAGTATTCCGCCGAACTTGGAATCAATCGGAATACCGTGCTTTAAAAGGACACCGTTAATTAGAATACTGCAAACTGTGGCTAATCCGACTTTTCCGGCGGGAACGATAATATCTCCCAGTTTTTTTCCTGCCGGGGCAACGGCGACACGGTCGGAAACGGCAAGTTTCTTTTTGAAAACAGGTTTCATAGCCAAAAGAGCTTTTTTAAATTTATCCTCGGGGAAGAATGATATGTTTACAGGGACAAGGCCGCGTCGTTTCTTAAGATTAAAGGTTGTTTTAAAAGAGAGAACATCGATGCGGGAAATAGAAAGGCTGATCTTATCCTGAACACGGGCATTGCTGATTTCATCTAGCCCCAAAGTGGTGATGACTCTTCCATCGCGCCTGCCGATAAGTTTTGTCAGTCCTCTTTCATCCATTAGTTTCAGGTGGTAGCGGACGGTTCTTTCGCTCAACTGAACGCCTCGTTCCTGCATCTTCCGCGCGATGACACGTGCGCCCAGCGATTCCGTATTTTCATTCAGAATCTTTAAGATCAGGATGACCTTTCTTTCGATATCTTCAGGGTTAAAAAGCTGTTTCATAAGGCAATCGGCAATCGTTTGCCGTATTCCTACTGGCAAAAGCTTTTTTTGTCAAACACAAATTTGTATTTTTAGGTTTTTATGGTTCAAAAATGTATCAAATGATTGGTGGTTAATGAAAAGAAAAAGGAAGATTGGTAATAATTATAAGTGCTAATATTATTTTTACTATTTATTTCTCATCGTTAGGGCCGACAAACTTATTCCTATTTTCCATAAAACTTTTATATAGGCGGTAATGGTCTGTTTCTTCGTAGTGGACTGGCTGGACCGCGGAATAATCAAATGAATAAATTTTTGCTCCCGGGCAGGCCAGCAATATCGGAGAATGAGTAGCAATGATAAATTGTGCGTGTCCATCTCTACTCATTTTATCCAAGAGAGCAAGCAATTCAATTTGGCTTTTTGGAGAAAGAGCGGTTTCGGGCTCATCCAGCAGATAAAGTCCTCTAATTTGATAACGGCTACGGAAAAACGACATCAGTGATTGGCCGTGAGACTGAGTGGTTAAAGACTTTCCGCCAAAGTAGTTCAGCTGGCCTCGATCCGCGGCTGCCCATTCATCTAATAATTCGGCAAAATGCTGAAATATTTTTGAGCCGAAGAAAGATCCGTGTACACGACCATTTTTCCATTGCATGGAAATGTATTGATGAAGTTGATCCTCATAGGGATTGTATTCAGGACGGCTTCTTTCGGAATTGCGCCAGATATGAATGCCGCAGGCGATGGCGATAGCTTCCAGCAGGGTAGATTTACCTGTGCCGTTTTCGCCCACAAATAATGTAACCGGAGAGTCAAAATCAATTCGCAATGTCTTTTGAAAAACTGGCAAACAAAAAGGATAGCTTTCTTTTGTCGGATATTTATCGGGATGAAGGGTCACTTTATTTAAATGCATCGGATACCCTATAAATCATGAAATTAAATTATGCAATTTATATAGTAATAAATGTACGATTACAAACTTATCTATGCTTTTAAATGATGAGCCTGGATATTAATAAAAAAAGGGAGCTCATCTGCCGTATGAACTCCCTCTATCATTTTTTGAATGCTTATGCCTTTAAATTTGTATATTTCCTTTTTTCAGCGTGTCGGTGGGCAGAAACCACTTAATGCCAAGCTTCTTAGAAATAGTCTCGCATCGTTCGGCTACTTTTGCCCAGCCCATGCCCTTGGCCAGAGCAAATGGTCCAAAGGGCGAACCGCCGCCGTTAACCATGGCTTTATCAATTTCGGCAGCACTATTTGTAACACCCTCTTCCAGAAGTTTGGTTCCCTCATTTACCTGAAGACATACAATATCCAGCGGATCGAAGTTAGGATCGGCTTTACTCATATCAATCGTGGGTCTGGCGCCTCCGGTCCAGGTGAAAATGCCTTTGCCGGTCTTTTTGCCCAGCGTACCGGCTTCGATCATTTTCTTCAACCAGTTACTAGGTTTAAATTCCGGAGATAATGTTTTGGCAAAATAATCCGAACCATGGGCGTAAATGTCAAGTCCGGCGAAATCCATTGTTTCATATGGTCCCATCGGGGCGCCGATTGATCTGATTTTGGCATCAACGGCCTCGGGATTTATAAGCCCCTTCTCATATATCTCGGCCAGATATAATCCGACCGGCGCGTTAATTCTGTTAAAAATAAATCCCGGCGAATCTCTCTCTACACGAACCGGAACCATCGCGCCTCTGAAGTTTTTTAATCTCAGGATAAAATCATAACTGATATTTATAGTCTCATCAGATGTTTTCTGACCGCGGATAACTTCAACAAGAGCCATCATGACCGGCGGATTAAAGAAATGAATTCCCACTACCTTATCGGGTCTTTTTGTCGCGGCTGCCATTTGAGTAATACTCATATTGGATGTATTGGAAGCAAGAATAGCATGCTTCGGCGCGTTTTCGTCAATTTCTTTGAATATCTTTACTTTAAGCTCGAGTATTTCCGGAGCGGCTTCAATCATGTAATCAATATCTTTGACCGCGTCTTTTAGAGATGTGAACCCATTTATATTGTTGGTTGTCTTGTTAAAGACATCAGTGGTCATTTTTTGTTTGGCGACCTGTTTCTCCAGGCTTTCTTTAATTTTGCTTTTGCCTTTGTCCACAAATTCCTGCTTGATGTCATAAAGATTTACTTTTAACCCCGCCAGAGCGCAAACTTCCGCGATGCCATGGCCCATATCTCCTGCGCCCACGATTGCGATTGTTTTGATTTCTTCTGCCTTCATAGATTCAAAACTCCTCTCCATATTTTTTGATAAGGTCAAGCTATTTGTATGCAGAGTATATGAAGGCGACGCTGGTGTGTCAAGATAATTAAAACGAGATTATTGTTGGCATCAATGCAATATTTAGCGGCTGAGCATGCTTCTTCCGGATGCTTCAATGGCCTGTGTGATTTCTTCTTTTACCGCTTGGTTTCAACAATGATCTCTTGTTTGGTCAGCATAATATTTCCTTACAGAATTTATACATTAGTATTCGTAGCTTTTTCGTTTATCAGTAAGCCCCACAAATTTTTAAAATCACTGTATTCAAATCCTTCTATGTATTGTTTAGATATTATTAAACTAAAGCTGTATAAACTTTTTCAGAAATCTGTCGTGCAGTTTTGATAGTGTTAGTAAAGCGATAATGGCGCCGATCGTGGCGAAAAACATATCCCAATGCGCATCCCATACATCCCCCTGGGTACCAAGAAAAGCGTCGGCTGATGAACCTTTTACCAGTACAGTCCACCATTCAATGAATTCATAAAACGCACTGATGGCCAGGCAAATGCAAACAATGATAAAGAAGAGCCATTTACCAGGACGTAAGGGCGAGGTTCGAATAAGTATCTCTCTGGCCAAAATGGCCGGAATAAATCCTTGAGCAAAATGTCCGATTCTATCGTAATGATTGCGGCTGAAATTAAACCATTCCTGCATCCAAAAGCCGAACGGCACTTCCGCGTATGTGTAAATGCCTCCAATCGCGAGGATGGTGAAGTGGATAATGATCAGCACATACAATAGATTTGTCAGCGGGAATCTTTTGTACGTAAAAAATAAGATGGGGAATCCCAGCAGTATGGGGAAAACTTCCAGTACCCACGTTTCTCTGTCGTTAGATAAGATGCATGAACCCATCAGAATAAATAATGTACAAAGGCTGAAGATCACGGGGTATCTTGAATTATTCATCATATGATCACCTCAGAAATAAATATTTATTTTTAGACTGTTGTATATTCATTAAACTTAATAAAAGTAACGCCGGCGGATATAATATCCAAATAATTGCAATCAAGCTTTCTTGTTTATATATTGAATACAAACACACCGAAACGTCTGTAAAGAAAAATAATAAAGAGCCTAAAAGGACGAACAATGTTTTCAATCCCTTTGAGTTCGAACGTAAATAACAAAGGGCTCTCCAGAGCATGAAATTAAGAATGTTTAAATAAATAATAAAAACAGCCAGGAGAAGATTGCCCTGAATATCCGCGTGAACTTTAAAAAACAACAGCGCGCTGAAAGCTAAAACAGGCATAAGGAATATAAAATCTTTTTTTACAAATTGAATATCGAGAATGTAGTAAATAGCCAAACAAATATGAGTTAAGCTAAATGGAATAATTGAAAGTTGTTTGTACTCAGACCAATTGATGATGCCGTCCCCAATTAGAATAAATAAGAAAATAAAGTAAAGAAGAATATTATGTCTATTCATTATATTGTTGGTAAACAAAACAAATAAAAAAATCATGAAGACAAACAGCGGTATAATTATTCTGGTCACTTCCTCGACATTATTTATCCGGAAATAAAAAATCACCGCGTAGAAAAGGATGAAAAGCAGAAAGTAGGTTTTTAGATAGTTGTTCATTTTGTTTGACTGTTTAGGCGTCAATATCCAATGATACTCTTTTGTCTCTGAGATATGAAAAATAGCTATGCAGGAGCCAACCGATAATAAAACCGATTAACAAAGAAACGAATATCAAAGCCGCGCGCGACATGGAAACTTCCCAAAATAGGAAGCTCACCCCAACGACATCTATATTCTGAACCACAAAGATAAGAGAAAGGCAAACAAGGATAATTACTAATATGATTTTGAAATTCATCACTTTACCCTCCTAAAAAAGTATACTGGTAAGGGGCAATGCTCCATTTGGTAAGTGGGGGACATTGCTTTTTTCATCATTATAATAAAATTCCGTTTTAAAATTCATTATCTAAAGTAGAACGCGGCGACAGCTAGAAGGCTCCGCAGGCGTATATGCTAACGCGTGACCTTCAGGTTATACGTCGAGGAGGCCGACGATGCTGCCAACAAAGTTATACACAGGATAATGAATTTTAATCATTTGCGCAGGTTGTATTTGATCATCTTCAATTGCAACCCCTTCCTGCTCAATCCCAGTTGCTTAGCCGCGTTGGTAACGTTGCCGCCGGATTCTTCCAGGCACTTGATAATCATTTGCTTCTCTTGTATTTGATCATCTTCAATTGCAACCCCTTCCTGCTCAATCCCAGTTGCTTAGCCGCGTTGGTAACGTTGCCGCCGGATTCTTCCAGGCACTTGATAATCATTTGCTTCTCGACATTTTCTACATGATCGCGCATATAATCTTTAAAAGGTTTTTTGCCGTCATCTACCGGCGCCGCGATGATTTTATCAATAGCGGCTTTGAATTCGTCGGGGACTTCCTGCGGAGTGATAAGATTGTCCTTTGCCAGAAGCATCATTCTCTCTACAAGGTTTTCCAATTCACGGATATTGCCCGGCCATTCGTAGCGCAAAAGCATTCCTTTCACTTCGCTGTCAACAGCTATAGAGAGTCCCAGCTTTTTATTGAATTTATCTACAAAATAATCAGCTAAAGGCAAAATATCTTCTTTTCTTTCCCTGAGCGGCGGAACGTCAATAGGAAAAACATTGAGACGGTAGTATAAATCTTCGCGGAAATTTCCCGCCTGAACCTGCTGTAAAAGATTTTGATTGGTCGCGGTAATAATGCGTACATCCACTTTTATTGTTTTTAGCCCGCCGACTCGTTCGAATTCCTGCTCCTGAATAACGCGTAAAAGTTTTACCTGCATATCGCGCGGAATTTCTCCCACCTCATCGAGAAACAAAGTTCCTTTGTGAGCCAGTTCGAATTTCCCCGGTTTGGTGATGGCGGCGCCGGTGTAAGCGCCTTTTTCATAACCGAAAAGTTCACTTTCCATCAGTGTTTCGGCAATGGCGGCGCAATTGATTTTGATGAGCGGATTTTTTTTGCGCGGAGAATTGTAATGAATCGCATCGGCTACCAGCTCTTTGCCGGTGCCGGTTTCTCCTGTAATCAAAATTGTCGTCGTCGTCGGAGCCACACGTTTGATCGCGTCAAAGATTTCCAGTGTTCTTTTGCTCGTGCCGATAATGCCGGCTCGTTCAATTTCATCCGGCGGTAAAAAAAGCTCGCTTTCCTTTAGCGTGCGCGTTTTTATGGCTTTGGAAATGACATTTTTTAGTTCGTCGAGATCAAACGGCTTGGTAATATAATCTAGGGCGCCTTTCTTTAAGGCTTCAACAGCAGTGGCGACAGTGCCGTGAGCGGTTATCATAATTACGGGAACTTCCGGATGCTGTTCGGAAATACAGTGAAGTAGTTCCATTCCGTCAATATTCGGCATTTTCAAATCGGTTACAACGGCAGCTATTTTACCTGACTTTAAAATTTGCAGGGCTTCGCGCCCATCGGAGGCGGAAGCGACTTCGTAGCCTTCTTTTTTGAGCATGGCGGCCAAAACCAGCCTCATATTTAATTCATCATCAACTATTAAAATTTTATTCATTGTTCATAACTATTATGTCTGAGCTTTTAAATCAAGTTAGATTATGGTTTAGCTTTAAACGGCCGCGTTGAGCTTGATGAAGAATACAGTCCCCTGCGTGGGAATAGATTTTACCCGGATGATCCCGCTGTGCTCTTTAATAATTCTTTGACAAATAGCCAAACCAAGACCAACGCCTCTTTTTTTGGTTGTGTAGAAGGGCTTGAAAATGTTTTTAATTTCTTCTTTGCTTATTCCGCTTCCGGTATCACGTATGGTTATGCTGATTGCTCCTTCAGTGCCGGTTTCAATATTGGATGTGCGAAAAGTTAAAGTGCCGCCCTGCGGCATTGATTCAACCGCGTTGAGCGCGATATTTAAAATTACCTGTATAAATTGCTGTTCATCTACTTCTACTTCGGGTAGATTGTGATTCAATTCCCGGACAATAGTAATATTTTCCGCCAGACGGTTGGCCGCGATAATGGAGATAGCTTTTTGGATAATCACGTTTATATTTTGAGCTTTAAACTTGAGCTTGTAAGGCCGCGCGTAATCAAGAAACTGGTGGACAACTGCGTTTAGCCTGTTTACCTCTTCAATGATGACATCCAATAGATTTTGTTGTTCTTCAGAAGCCGCCTCCGATTTCAAATATTGAGCGGCGCCTTTGATCGAACCCAAAGGGTTGCGGATTTCATGGGCAAAAACAGGGGCCATTTCCGATAGCATCAAGGCTTTTTCCCTTTCCAGCTTTTCATCGAATTCATAAAGAGAAGTAAACACATCCTTACTTTCGGGATAAAAGTAGCTAAAACCTTTTTTCAAAATCATTTTTATCGGTGTTAGGGAAATAACGATTAAAAATGATGCCCCCATCACACTCGTAAAAGAAGGGGTACTGGAGCTGAAAAATAAGGCGGTAAAATAGAAAATAATAGTGCTGCCGATGGTACTGATGAAAATTACCAGCGCCCGGGCGAAAAAGTCATGTAGCTCATGAAGCTGCGGATAGGCGACAATTAGAAGAATTAAATATAGCAATGCTGACAGAACAAGGCCGGTTATCGGCGGAAAATTAAATCCTAGATAACTTAGCAGATCAACACCGCTTACCAGCACGGCAATAGGGCAGGCAACGAGCAGATAGCCCAGGCGTTTTTTTTCGGTACTGAGCGGCAATTTCTTTACGTGAAGGATCAGGGCAATATAGCAGAGCGTGAGAGCGATAAAGAGGTAGCATAATATAATGGCTTTAAAATGGGGTAATTCAGATAACTTTGTAAAAAGAGAAAAAACACCAAACAAACTTATAAAAGTGAAAATGAAAAACATGCCCCGCGTAATAAAAGATTTACTGCGGGTCAGGTGGCGGAAAAAACGAAGAGCAAAAGGAGCGATGGTCAAAAGTGCCATACGTTCAACAGTTATCCAAAATTCGGTCGCAAAGATATCGCGTAGAAAAACGGCGCTTTGTAAAATGAAAATAATGGCGCAAAGACCGGCAAAGGACATGTGCAGTTTGTCCTTCTTGCCGGTAAGCATCAATGAAAGGGCGATGATAAAACTCGTTGCCGCTAGAGTAAATGTATCCATAATTGCTTTCTTAAAGATGATTATTAGTAATTTCGGCTAATCTATATATAACCTGATATAACCTGATGGGCAGGCTCTATTAATTTTCTTTATTCCCATCTAAAAAAGATCTTGCTTGCGCAAATACCGCTTTGGCGATACTTATCAATATTCTTGACAAAATTCTACAATAATATTTAAAGTGACAAGCGTGTATAATTTATTAATTATCATTAATAATAATTATTTAAGTAGGGATAATTATTTTTCCTGGGCGGGATAAATTACCTTAGAAATTACTTGCAACAATTTTTGTAGGTGAAGCCTTGTTCGCAGTGCGAACGGTTTTACACACGTCAAAAGTCTTTATGGTAAGTTGTTGGAAATCACTTTTTCTAAAAAACGCAATAATCCCGAATTGCTTTAATTTTGTAATAAGTTACTTCGTTATGGTATAAATTATGCTTTTAATATTGATGTCTCTAGCTTGTAAGCAATTATATTATGATGGAAATTTGGTTATAATTTTTAAGAAGACTTTATTATATGAAAAATTCTAACGATATAGCAGTTGTTTTTCCCGGGCAAGGAGCGCAAAGACCTGGTATGGGTAAAGATTTTTATGAACAGATCCCGAGATGCCGCCAAACTTATGAAGAAGCGGCCGATACTTTAGGGTGGGATGTATCAGCCATGTGTTTTGGCGAAGATGAAAGGCTAAATCTTACCGAATATACACAGCCCTGCATTGTAACGACGGAAATAGCTATGTTGCGAGGTTTAGCCGAACGTTACGGTTTCGCACCTAAGTTTTTCGGTGGACATTCTTTGGGTGAATTCACCGCTCTTGTAGCCGCGGAAGTTATGCCTTTGAATGAAACTCTAAAAATAGTTCAAGCTCGCGGAAAATTGATGCAGGAAGCAGTGCCGGTAGGAGTGGGCGGTATGGCGGCGGTTATTTCCACAGAGCTTGATGTTAATATGCTTCGTCAGTTAATATTTGATTTGCCGGTGGACGTGGCCAATATTAATTCCGCCCATCAGGTAGTTATTAGCGGCAAAGCTTCCGCTCTTCCGGAAGCGGAAAAAAGATTAGCGCAGGTGCTGGCCTCGCAAAAATCGTTTCGTTATGTTCATCTGAATGTAAGCGCTCCCTTCCATAGCCGTTTTATGAAATCGATAGAAGATCTTTTTTCTCAGGTCTTGAAGGAAAAAGGTAAAAATATAAAACCGCAATATGCGCCGGAAGTGACATCAAATTATACGGGCGGTTTTCATGCGAACGATGAAGCGAAAATAAGAGAAAATCTTGTAAAGCAGCTCAGCAATACTGTGCACTGGCGGGAAAATATGCAAAGCTTGGCTTCCAAAGCAAGCGATGTGTATGAAGTCGGTCCGGGAAGGCCCCTGCGCGATTTTTTCAAAACAATAGGGGTAACGTGTCAAACAATTACCGGACTTGCGGCGGCAGATAAGAGCTTTGCCGGCACAAATTAGAAATTTATAAATTAACAGAACCGAAGCGATGTAATGTCACTCGGGAGGAAGGATTTTGAATAAAATAGAAAAGGTTCCCACAAATCCCATAAAAGTTCAGGACAATACTTTTCGCGATGGCCATCAATCTATCTATGCCACAAGAATGAAAACGGAAGATATGCTCCCCATTGCCGAAGAAATGGATAGTTGCGGGTTTCACGCGATGGAGGTATGGGGCGGCGCGACTTTCGATACCATGCATCGGTTCCTGGGTGAAGATCCATGGATGCGGCCCAAAATTTTGAAAAAGTATATTACCAAAACACCATTTGCGATGCTGATACGCGGACAAAATCTTGTGGGTTACCGTCATTACGCCGATGATGTCGTGCGCATGTTTGTGGATAAAGCTTGTGAAATCGGTATTGATATTTTCCGTTGTTTTGATGCGTTAAACGATTTCCGTAACATGGAATCATGTGCGGAAAGGATTAAAGCCAACGGGAAAGAGTTTCAAGGAGCAGTTTGTTATTCATTGACCGATGTTCGTCTGGGAGGAGAGGTTTATACCCTCGAATATTTTGTGGCAAAAGCCAAAGAACTGGAACAGATGGGCGCGGATGCCGTCTGCATTAAAGACATGGCGGGGCTCCTTTCTCCTTTTGACGCTTATGATTTGGTTTCTGCCATAAAAAAGGAAATTAAGGTTCCACTGCATTTACATTCTCATTATACCAGCGGCATGGCCTCGATGACTTACTTAAAAGCGATAGAAGCCGGAGTCGATGTCGTAGATACGTGCCTGGCGCCTTTTGCACTGAGGACTTCCATGCCGGCCATTGAACCGCTGGTTGCAGCCCTTCAGGGAACAGAACGCGCAACCGGAATAGATCTGCACAAATTGTTGGTGCTCGGCGAGCACCTGGAGAATATTGCTCCTAAATATAATCACCTTCTGGCGAACCATAAACTATCAATAATTGATAACGGTGTTCTTGCTCATCAAATTCCCGGCGGTATGATTTCAAATTTAACCGGTCAGCTCAAAGAAATGAACGCGCTGGACCGATTAGGAGAAATCTACATAGAGGTAGTTCAAACACGAAAAGATATGGGCTATCCGCCTTTGGTTACGCCTGTATCGCAAATCATCGGGGCGCAAGCTGTTTTAAACGTTCTTTTCGGCCGTTATGTTCGAGTATCAAACCAGCTTAAAGATTTGGTTCTGGGTTTATATGGACGGACTCCGTTACCGATTGACCCGGAATTGACCAAAAAGATATTGAAGAATTATAAACGTGGAGAGGAGCCGGTGAAAGGAAGACCGGCTGATTATCTTGAACCGGAAATAGAAGCGGCGAGAAAACAAATAGGCAACCTTGGCCGTACCGATGAAGACGTGCTTGCATATATCCTATATCCCGCAACCATGGAAAAATTCCTGCAGATGAAATACGCAGCGGATTTGCCGGCCGGCGGGGCAGTTAAAAATATCCCGGGAAAAAAAGTTGCCGCGTAAAGTGGTAATAATTAAGTTTCCCCTTTTTAAAAAAAGAGATGACTTCAAAGGTATTGTTTTGTAAATTTGTATTTAAATAATAGATGAAAGGTTTGTTAATATGGATTTTAGTCTTAATGAGAATCAGCTTAACTACTTGGAAACTGTGAGGAAGCTTGTAAAAAATGGGATAACTCCTCATATTTTAGAGATGGAAAAGGCTCATGCTTTTCCCTGGGGGATAATCAATAAAGCTTGGGAAATGGGCATTATCAATTTGTGTATTCCGGAATCCGTCAAAGGTTATGAAATTGACGTTGTCTCTTCCGCTTTAATTATTGAAGAACTTTCCTACGGCGATACAGGCATCTCCACGTCCGCAATGTGTAACGATTTGGCCAATGTCGTCATTGGCCTGCACGGCACCGACGAGCAAAAGGAATTATATCTAAAACCTTTTGTGGAAAAACCGCTTCTGGCTTCTTTTTGTTTGACGGAACCTAACGCCGGTTCGGATAACTCGATGATGACCAGCTTTATCGTCAAGCAAGATGACGGCTCTTATATTTTAAACGGCTCGAAGAGCTTTATTACCAACGCATCTTACGCTTCGCAATTTACGGTCATCTGTAAGGTTGGAAAGCCGACGAGCAATTTTATGGCTTGCGTCGTTATCCCGGTGGAGCCGGTGACGTCCAAAGAAATTCCCGATATAGGGCAATCAACCAGAGAAATAAATTTACCCACCGGCGGAAAGATAATGATCGGCAAACCGGAAGATAAATTAGGGCAACGCCTTTCCAACACGGCCAGCATCACTTTCGAAGATGTCATTATTCAACCGAAACAGATTATCGGAGACAGAAGGTTCGGCTTTAAATACATAGTGGATGTTTTGGATTATGCGCGTCCGATGGTGGCCGCGATCGGTTTGGGATTAGCCAAAAGGGCGCTGGATGTAACGCTCGAATATACGAAAGAACGCAAACAATTTGGTCAGAGGATTTGCGACCTTCCCGTGGCGAGGGATATGTTGACCACCATGTGGAAGAAGGTGGAACTGGCCAAACTTGCCCTCTTGAAAGCGGTCTGCAAGATTCAGGAAAAGGCCGCCGACGCGGGTATTTACGCTTCTTTGGCGAAAAACGCGGCCGCGGAAGCCGCTATATTTTGTACGACCGAAGGGCTTCATTTACACGGCGGCTATGGATTTACCAACGAATACGAAATTTCCAAGCTCGCGCGTGACGCCCATATTATCGATATTTATGAGGGCGTAAGGGAAGTGCAAAATATGATTATCGGACGGGAGATTGTTTAGGCATGCTTTATCTTCACGCCATGGGACATTTTAATCCCGAAAACATTA
>Ga0154766_101_pt5 | contig 23736 bp, 23 predicted proteins | sample Rifle2008BG16ft_FD_105774 | JGI IMG/M metagenome (GOLD analysis project Ga0154766, IMG submission 105774) | Deltaproteobacteria bacterium RBG_16_44_11
ATTTCCAATTCCCGATTGTCAATCCGCAGACGGCAGCACATACTGCGCGCATCTTCCGGATTCATATCGGAATTGATGAAATTGGAGAAATAAGGCACGCCATACTTCGCGGTCATTTCCCATAAATCCTTCAAATTAGGATCATCCCAGTTAAAATCGCGCGTGACATTGTACGTGGGAATGGGGAAAGTAAAAACCCTGCCCCTGGCGTCGCCTTCGGCCATGACCTGCAGGAAAGCCTTGTTGAAGAGATTCATTTCTTCCTGAAATTCTTTATATGTTTCCTTTTGCGGTTTACCGCCGATGATCACGCTTTGATCCGCGTAATATTTGGGAACGGTAACATCCAGAGTCACATTGGTAAAAGGCGTTTGAAAACCGACCCTGGTCGGCACATTGATATTAAAAATAAACTCCTGCAATGCCTGTTTTATTTCCGTAATATTTAATCCATCATAACGAATGTATGGCGCCAAAAGCGTATCGAAATTGGAAAAAGCCTGAGCTCCTGCCGCTTCCCCCTGCAGTGTATAAAAGAAATTGACCACCTGACCCAAAGCGCTGCGCAAATGCTTTGAGGCTTTACTTTCCACCTTGCCGGAAACGCCCCGAAAACCCTGCAGGAGCAAATCGTACAAATCCCAGCCCACACAATAAACGGAAAGGAGGCTCAAATCATGAATATGAAAATCGCCGTCGTTATGTGCCTTTTTTATTTCCGGCGTATAAATTTCATTTAACCAATAAACTTTGCTCACTTCCGAAGAAATATAATTATTCAAACCTTGCAGTGAATAATCCATATTGCTGTTTTCATTTATTTTCCAATCAGATTTCTTTAAATATTTATCAACCAGATCAACTTCCATTTTGTTGGCAATATCCCTCAAACGGGCGTGCTGATCGCGGTAGATGATATAAGATTTGGCTGTCTGGCGATGAGTGGATTGCAGGAGAACTTCTTCTACGATATCCTGAATTTCTTCAACAGACAAAACATTCCCGTCAAAGAGTTTTTCGGCAAGATTTAAAACCTTGATGGTCAGTTTTCTCGCTTCCTGAAGATCGAATTCAGCGGTGGCGGCACCGGCCTTGGCGATGGCGTTGGTGATTTTTTCCGCATTAAATTTAACTAAACGGCCGTCCCTCTTTTTGATTTTTGTGTTCATTAACTCCTCCATAGTGAGATGAATAAGAAATTGGTGCCGCCTGTTTGTAACGCTACATATTGTGGTTATTTAGCATAGTACTACTACATATAGTAATTATCAAGAAAAAAATAAAAAAATCTTTACCGGCTATTTTGACAAGAGCAAGGCTGATAATGGTAAAAATATTAATGCCATAGGACTTGCTTTTTATAGCCAAGAAGCTTATGGAAGGACAAAATTACTCTTTCCGGGAGTCCGCATTTGAAATTGAAGATAGATAAAAATAAAGTGGATAAGATAAAAGGGTTTTTGGATGAACGTGAAGCCGAATATATTTACAAGTTAACTCTGGAGGCCAGTAAAAAAGGACCTTGCCTGGAAATCGGCAGTTACTGCGGAAAATCAGCAATATATATCGGTACGGCCTGTAAAGAAAATGACGCGGTTCTATTTTCTCTTGATCACCATCGCGGCTCGGAAGAACAGCAGCCCGGCGAAGAATATTTTGATCATGAATTGCTGGATAAAGAAACCGGAAGAATAGACACTTTACGTTTTTTCCGCAAAACACTTACTGACTTTAATCTTGAAAATACGGTAATTCCTATCGTCGGCCGCTCAGAAACAGTCGGACGCTCCTGGCAAACCCTTCTCGGCTTGATTTTTATTGACGGATGCCATGCTTACGAATCCGTCCTTAAAGATTACCAAATTTGGGCAAAGCATTTAATTATCGGCGGCTATCTTATTTTTCATGATATTTTTCCCGATCCGACCAAAGGCGGCCAGGCACCCTACAAAGTTTATCGGATGGCTGTGGCTTCCGGGTTATACAAAGAATTACCGATGTGCGAATCCCTGGGAATATTGAAACGCAAATAGTATAACGCCAGCGCTTATATCGGTTCAAATCTGAGACTTTAACTAACAAGAGGTAAAGGTTTTCCCGCCCCTGGTGGGCGGGAATCAAAGGGAGGGGGATATGATAAAACGCTTTCACCCTCCTTTTAATTTCCTCCCATCGAGGGAGGAAAGATTAGAAAGGCAAGTTGGCTTTATTATGCCCAGCGCCAGTCACACCCACGCTCAGAAATTGCCGCTTTTAAATAACCGCGATTGGCAAAATCACTGATGGTATTATTGACGATACGGGAATCAGCGTTTGTGTTCACAATTATCCGCTGACAGAGTTCACGCAAGGCGTTGTCTTTCGAACCATGAAATAACGCAGGTTCAATAAAACCGCTTTTTTCTATTAAATCATTTTTCAAAACCTGATAGGTAAGTTTCATACGCCAATGGCCTTCCACACGCATATTTTCCATAGGCGTGATGGTTTTTTTCTCATAACCTGACAAAATCTTTTGCCAGTCTGTATCCATTTCCTCATCATAACTAGCGACAAAAGCCCGCATATCATTCGGTTCCAGGACGGAAGTTTTTACAATAGCGTCATTGGCGTCATACTTCGCCCAATCATCGGTCAATATTTCCAAATCGTATTCACCGATTTTTTCCCGCACGCTCGTGCCGGGAAACGGCGCCAAATAATGATACCCGTAAAGTATTTTTAAACTTCGCGCTAATTGGTCTGTTTGAAGGAGAGTTTCTTTTGTCTCACCCGGAAGACCCACCATAAATGACGCGTGGGCGATTATTCCCGCCTGTTTACACATTTTAACCGCGGCACCGACCTGCTCAAGCTTTATCCCTTTCTTTATGCGTTTGAGCATCTCCGGATTGCCTGTTTCCACCCCAAAACTAACAGAATCGCAACCAGCTTCGGCCATAGCTTCGAGCATTTCCTGAGTAACAGTATCCACACGGGCAAAAGCGCTCCACGGAAATTTTAATCCGCGCTCTTTAATTCCCGCACAGATTTCTAAAACCCGTTCTTTATCGACAGCAAAAAGATCATCGGCGATGTTGATGCGTTCGAAACCATAACCAATTATCTGCTCCATTTCGTCTAGAACAAACTCAGCTTTACGGCGGCGGATTTTTGAGCCGACCATCTTGCGCCCGAGACAAAAAATGCAGGAATTGGGGCAGCCCCGACTGGTAATCATGCTGACCGGAAAACCCAGGGCGCGATAACGAGAAACAGGTAGCAAATGGCGGGCAGGTAAATGAATCCTGTCCACATCAGTGATGAATTCCCTCTTGCCCGTGATGACGATTTCATCGTCCTGCCTGTAGGCAATTCCACGGATATCGCGCCATTTGTTTTGTTGTTTTAAGCAAGGTGTTAGCTTCGCGATGGTATCTTCGGCTTCGCCGATGACAATCAAATCTATTTCCGGATATTTGCGCAGGGTTTCCTTCGCTGTAAATGAAACATGCGGCCCGCCCATCATTGTAATAATTTCCGGATTATAACTTTTTACATCCCGTAGAATTCTCTGCGCCTCATAAAAATTCATCGTTACGGACGTTGCGCCAATAGCGTCAGGCTGAAAATCTTCCAACTGTTTTCTGAGTTTTTCTTTGGAATAACCGCAAACAATATAATCGAAGATACGCACCTCAGCGCCGGCAGCAACAAACGCCGCCGCAACATAAGTTACACCCAGAGGCGGTGAAGGAACTTCTTCCAAAGGATAAGGAGTAGCAACGATCGCGATGCGTAACACGTCAGTCTCCTTTGCGAGGAAAAAATAATGTTCTGAGCCAACCCATAAGCGTGTTTCCTTCCCGCACCAAACGTTCAATAGCGTCATAAAAATTAGTGAGTTTGTCAGGCTCGCCCATCCATTGCGATCTGGATTTCAAGGGTTTGTCCGGATCCAAATATCTTATCACCACCGCGGGATTGCCGGCGGCAATGGCGTTGGCGGGAATGTCTTTTACCACAATGGCCCCTGCACCGATAACGGCATTATCGCCTATTGTCACTCCCTTGCAGACAATAGCGCTGTCTCCAATCCAAACATTATTGCCGATTTTAACTTCATAAGTGCTGCCGACAGATAAAGTGCGGTCATACAAATCGTGCCAGTCGGAATCGGTGATATAAACATCCTGCGCCAGCATGCAATCATCACCCAAAGTAACGGCAGTTGCCGATGTTATCCTTGTACCGGGACAAATCAGGCAGCACTTCCCGATTTCAATTTTCCCTGAACGTTCATCTACCGACCAGGAGCTTAGCCTGATTTTCTTATCGGACGTCGCAATTAAAGTGGTAAAATCTCCGATAGAAACCTGCCTGCCGTATATCTCCACCTTCCAGGGTTTCATAAACGCCATGCCGCGGCCGAAATATTCACATTGCGGCGCCAAAAAATGTTTCGCGTACCATTGTTCAAATTTGTAACACAAGCGCTGGAGATAATATGGGCGGTGATCTTTTCTCACATTTTACCTTTTTTGAATGGATTTTAATAAAGCTAAATTGATTATTGATAAATAATCGATCAAGGGCATAACTTGCATACAGCTAAAAATCTGGAGGCTATTCACCACTTCCCTGAATCCCAGAATTTATGATTGAACAGTTTTCCTGCCGGAGTTATTTCATTTAAGGCGTCCCAGGCAAGCATTACGGCCGCCGCGGTCCAACTGGTTTTTTCCTCCGGCCAGATAACGCCGTCAGGATATGTCACCCCCATCCAATAAGAATCATCAGGAAACCGTTTATCTGAAAGCCAGCTGAATATCGCCCGCGCTCTGGAATAATCTTCAATTGCCTCCAGCGTTAAAACCAGTTCCGCCGTTTCCGCCATGGTTATCCAAGGCCTGTCGCTTACACAGCGCACCCCCCATTCGGGAACAACGAATTTTTCCCAGGATTTGTCCATTCTCTTTTTTGCTTCTTCTCCCGTAATCGCGCCGCATAAAACCGGATAATACCAATCCATGGAATAGCGTGACTTGATCATATTAAAAAGGTCGGGCTTATATTTTATCGCCGCGCCCAGAGAAGCGTTGGCTTTGCGCCAGTCGGAACGTTTCTTTCCCAGAAGCCCGGCAATAGCCAAAGCGCATTTGATGCTCATGTAAACCGAACTGGAACCGGTGAGCAAAGACATCTTATCGGTTACTCCGTCCTTGTTTTTGGCCCAATATATTTCGCCTTGAGGCGCCTGTAACCCAACAGCGTATTTGATGCCGCGGTCAACCACAGACCACATTTCCTCTAAAAATTCCAGATCCTGAGTAATGAGATAATATTGAAACAGCCCCACGGCAACATAGGAAGAAAAGTTTGCTTCTTTGGTGGAGTTAATAACTTCTCCGCCTAGCGTTTCCGACCACCAACTGCCATCGGCAAGCTGAGATTTTTTGAGCCAGCGATAAGCGCGTTTGGCCTCTTCATAAAAACCGCCGATACACAAGCCCATCGCGCTCTCTATATGATCCCAGGGGTCGGTCTTACCCCCTTGCGACCAGGGAATTTCGCCGCTTTCTTTTTGGATGGAGGCGATGAACGCACCCAACTTTTCCACGGATATTAAACTTTTTTCTTCAGGGAGAGGGAAGTTTAGTTCCATTAATTTCAACCCTTCTTCAGATAAAAGACAATACTTTTGCCCATAACCGGATTTAAAATTTCTTCCAGCTTGCGCACCCAAAACGGTTTGTGCATGATATCCCATTCCAAAAACTTTTTGTAATATTTGACCAGCAAATTTTTTTCATTTTTGTGGCCTACCAGACATTTAATCCACCAATAAGGCACATGCAGAGCATGCTTATAATTAATTTTCCAACACGAAAATCCATGCCTGTTTAACATTTTTTGAAGTTTATTTTTTTTATAAATGCGTACATGACCTCCTTCATCATTACAATAAGCACGCGAAATAAACCAACAAATTCTTTCCGGAAAATATCGCGGCACGCTGATGATCAGAGAACCTTGAGGTTTTAATACCCGCACCAGCTCTTTGAGGGCTTCTTCATCTTGAGGGATATGTTCCAAAACTTCCGAACAAATTACACAATCAAAAGACTCCGCGGCAAACGGCAGCTTGTTGATATCGGAACAGGCAACCTGATAGTTGTCGGATAAGGCATCCGGCATATTTTTTAATGATGCCAGCGCATCATTCACATCGGATTGATTTCTATCAATGCCGATGATTTTCAAGTTCGGCAGTTTTGCCAATCCCCGCAGATGCCTGCCGCTGCCGCAGCCGGCATCCAGAACAACACTCCCTGGTTTTAATTTCAGTTCATGAAAATCTACGGTGAGCATCAATAGCCTCCCGATAAACTTTTGCAATTTCTTGCGCAGCCTTCGGCCAGCTAAATACGGAATTTACACGTTCCAGCCCGGCTTTAGCGTACTTCTTTCTTGCGTCAGGATTATTAAATAAATAAGTTATTGCTTCAGCCAGCGCCGATGCATCGGCCGGCGGAACGATCATACTCGCGTCGCCCACGACTTCCGGCAAAGCGCCGCCGCTTGTTGTAATTAAGGGAACGCCACAGGCCATTGCCTCCACGGCAGGTATGCCAAAACCTTCATATAACGAAGGTACGACGGCAATTGTTGCTTTGGCATAATAACCCGCAAAATCTTCGTTGGCAATGCGTCCGGTAAAATTGACGATATCGCCGATTTTCAGCTTGGCTACCAGCTTTTGGATTATACCGTTTTTTTTCGGCTCGCCGATAACCGTTAATTTTACGGATTGCTTTTTTCGTATTTCCGCGACCGCTTTCAACAGATAATTCAAACCTTTCAGCGGTATATCCGCGCTATTGGTGACGATGATGGAATTATCCGGCCTTGTCCCATTTTGAGCAGGATAAAAATATTCGTTATTAATTCCATTATAAACAACACGGAATTTATTTTCATCAATGGAAAATTCCTGAGCGATATCTTTTTTGGTAAATTCCGATACCGTAACGATATACGGCAAACTCCGCGCCACTTTGACCTGCATTTTTATAAAAGTGTACCAGCGTGAAATCTTAAATTTTTGATATATTGTTTTTGCCGCTTTAAATTCTTCACGGCGATCAATGGTTATCGGATGATGAATTGTCGCTATTGTGGGAAACAGTTCGCGCGCGATTTTTTCGATGCCGTAAGCCAGGCATTGATTATCATGCACAACGTCAAAACTCATTTTATTTTTCAACAAATAGCGATAGGCCCGTTCACCGAAAGTGAATGGTTCCGGAAAACTGCCGGTACACATATTTAAAAATTCATACATGTTTAACGGATGCATAAGGTCGCGCACTCTTTGGACGTGAAAGGAATGTTCGGGATTGTAAAGATCAAGGCTGGGCAGTCTATGCAGTTTAACTTTAGACTCGAGTTGCGGGTAAGGCGGCCCTGATATGACATCAACCTTATGGCCAAGATCAGCAAGCGCTTTGCTTAAGTGTTTAATGTAAACGCCCTGTCCGCCGCAAGTGGGATTTCCCCGATAGGTGAGAAGACAAATTTTGAGCGGCTGTTGATCATGGCTTTTGATCACGCGCAGACCCTCTGCACAAGCTTTTTCGAATTTTCGAACATGGCGGCAACTTCATTATCGGATAACCCCGCACCGTGGGCGATATTCGTTGCCATTTTAATGCCGACGAAATCACTGGGGGTATGGGCATCGTTATCGAGAACAAGCTGCGCGTTAAATTTTCTGGCCATTGAGGCGACATGCCCATTGCTCAGACTATGATTTTTTCTGGTGGTAATCTCCAGGTAAATTCCTTTTTCGGCGGCCAACTTCGTTTCTTTTTCGGTCAAAAGTCCGGGGTGAGCTAAAATATCTATAGAGGAGTTAAGAGCCGCTAGATTGGTACCGGGAGGAACAGGCTCGGCCAAAGTTTCGCCATGCACAACAACTATCTTTGCTCCCAACTTTCTAGCCTCATCAGCGAGTACCGCTATATCTTTAGGGTGAACATGCGTCAGTTCAATGCCGGGAAGAACGGTAATATTCCCTTTTTCCGTTATCTTTAAGCAAACCTTAATAATCCTTGGCAAAATGAAATCAATATTGGAATGATCGGCATGATCGGTAATGGCTATAGCTTTATATCCGGCGGCAAAGGCACGCTGCGCCAATTCCGTGGGGATTAAGTCACCGTCACTGAAAATGGAATGTGTATGTAGATCAATCATTTATAATACCCTGCACCAGAATTTTTTGAAAATAGTAATGTGACGTTTTTCTTAGCAAATTTACGACTGAGAGTCAATAAGGATGTGGATATTTTGAGAATTAATAGTTTATTGATTTTTTCACAATAGTTACCTGATTAATAAATAGATAACGCAAAGTTCACCGGGAGCGTTAGCGATCCGGTTGAATTGACTTTGTTATGCGCTCTTTTGATAATGTGAAGCGTACCAATCTACCACCTCTCTTATCATTTTCTGGTAAGAAGTCTTCTGCGTCTTTGCTTGTTTTTTGAAAAAGGTGATGCTGGTTTTCTTTAAAGATAGTGTGACTTTTACATTATCTTCCTTCAGCACCAACTTATCCGGGGGTGGGAGAAAATCCTTAACGATTCTCAGATCACCCATAGGTTCTTCAGTATATTTTGTTTTGGTCTTCATATATCTTCCTTCCTTTCCTCCAATAGCCCGCACCATAAATACGAATTAAGTTACCACGATACGTAAACCTGACAGTTAAGACACCTTCACCGACAAAGCCCATGCAGTAATACCGATTTTCTTCAGTGCTATGGGCAATGTCTTCCGCGATAACACGGTTGGGATCAAGAAAAGCCTGTTGCGCGGTCACAAAGGAAACGCCATGCCTGGATTGGTTTTCCCTGTCCTTTTCTTCATCCCATTCGAAGGTCGCTTTTTTCATGAACTGACTATACCAGAATTATGTAAATATTGCAATATAATAGTATGGGTATATGTATGGCTAAAATGCATTTACATTCATTGCATAACAATGTTTATATGTATCCTTGCCCACGGGTCTTCGACCCTCCGCTTTGCGGGATAGTTCAGCTTACCAATTCCAATTCGCTTCGCTCTCGGAATTGGAGTTTCACTATAATAATCCAAACACCGCAAAATTTGCGGCCTAACATCCCGCACATCATGCTTTCTGGATTCCCCGGTCAAGCCGGGGAATGACAAAATGGTGTCTAAATTATTATGAGACCATTTACAGCTTGATAAGCGGGAAGAGAACTGCGATGCTCTATTATCTCTTCACTTTTTCTTCAAAAGCAAAAACGTTGCCGAAACACGGCAAATATTTTTGCCTTTATCGTCTACAACCAGACAATCACCGATAATCAGGCTTTGGCCTTTTTTAAAAACAGACGCCCGGGCGATAAGTTCCCCTTCGCTCACTCCCGCCAGAAAATTGCTTTTGAGCTCCACTGTGGTCAAGCCTTCATCCGGATTCAATTGTGTCATCATCGCGTGGGCAATAGCCTCATCACCCAGAGCAACAATTAACCCGCCCTGCATGGTCTTGGCTCCTTGCAAATATTCCGGGCGAACCGGCATACGAAATTCGGCATAGCCGTCTTTCAAATCGCTCAGGATTATGCCTAAAAAATCCAAAAAAGGATTCAGGCCTTTTTGGCCGGATTTTATTTTTTCCAGATACTCACGATAATTATTAATAATCAGCCTCCGGATATCTATTTTTAAGAAATCTCATTTCATATAGCTAAATGCCGCAGTGTGCATAGTACTGCCTTTTTATAGATTAATTTTACAAATTTTCCAATCTTTTTTCCAGATTCAATACATCTAATAAAACGCAGTTAAAGAGAAAGGGCTGAAAATAATATTATTGACTAAAATGTTACTTTTCTATAAATTTCATAATAAATTTATATCAGGTGATGGAGTTCACCTTATTTAACCGCCTTAGGGTCTGTAGCGTAATAACTGTTGCATTAAGGCGCTCGGATTTGAGTCAGATTTGACTGATCTGATTGAGCAAAACCACAGGATTAGCAGCGCTATTTCGAGGATTTTGCGATTGAGGATCGGGCAAAGATGATTTGAAGACGAGATGCATGAATGTAATAGTTATTACGCTACAGACCCTGATCTGCTGATAACTCCTACAGGAGATTAACCTGAAGGAGTTTTTTATGGAAAATATTTCAGACAAAATGACCCTTTCCCAGATCAGTAACCTTCTGCAGACTATTCATGATGCCTCTGATCGCTTCCAACTTATTTCTCTTGCCCGTCAACTGGAAGCCGCGCAGAGTTTGCTGGCACAGAATCCGCCTATTGATGTGGCCATTATTGGACAGTTCAAAGCAGGGAAAAGCTCTTTTCTTAACAGCCTGATTGGACAACCAGTTCTTCCCGTTGGCGCGATCCCGGTAACAACAGCCATTACCCGTCTGCAATATGGAAATATCGAGCGAGCAGTGGTAAGGCATTTCGACGGATTAACCACAGAGGTATCACTTGCCGATATTGCGGAATTTACCTCGGAGGCTAAAAATCCGGGTAACAAAAAAAATGTTTCTATTGTGGATATTGAATTGCCGTCTCTTAAAAACTATGCCGGCTTACGGCTGGTTGATACTCCCGGGCTCGGTAGTGTTTATAAATATCACCAATCCACAGCCGAAAGCTGGCTTCCCGCGGTGGGCACTGCTTTGCTGGCCGTTAGTGCCGACCGGCCTCTCTCGGAACATGATCTGGAGCTTATCCGTGAATTAACAAGTCACACCCCGAATATTATTCTTCTGCTGACAAAAGCTGATCTTCTTTCCTCAGATCAACAACAGGAGGTAATACAGTTTTTCAAACAAACGTTGCAACGGGAACTAAACCGGGAACTGCCAGTATATCTATACTCGACACACAATAAGACCGAGCAATATAAAAAGCTCATTGAGGAAGAAATCCTTCACAAAATAAGTATAAATAGGGATTTTGAATTTCTGCGGATTCTCCGGCACAAAACTCAATCCTTGTCTAAGAACTGCCTCAGTTATCTGAACATCGCCCTGAAAACAGCCATACAAACGGATCAGGATCGCGCCGGGCTGCATGAACAAATCATCAATGAAAAAGTCAATGCGGATTTGATTCGTGAGGAATTGGGCATCATCTCCCGGGAAAACCAGCGTCAGAGCCGCCCCCTGATCCAAACCTATCTGGAGCAGTTACAGAAGCCATTGACAAAAAAGGTTATGGGAAAACTGGAAAAAGATCTGCCCGCGTGGAGGGGCAACCTCTGGAAGCTATCAAGGCGTTATGAAGAATGGGTGTCCGAAACCATGACCGAAGAAATGCGCCAGATTTCCAAAGCCGAGCACCATAATTTCTTCGGCACCCTGAGAAAAGCTCACGCGAGCTTTACCCGGTCACTGGAAGCTTTTCGTAAATTCCTCTCTGAAAATATTCAGAAAGTGCTCAGAGTAAAACTCGCGGAAGTTGACTGGAAGGTTGAAGTAGTTGAGCCTGACCACCCCGACATTGCTTTTACCAAATCCTTTGAGTTTCATCTGGATCTGATCTGGTTTCTCATTCCCATGTTTATTTTCAGAAAAATATTTGAGCGGCATTTCATCCGCGGCTTACCGCGCGAGGTGGAAATCAATCTGTCCCGTCTGGCCTATCAGTGGGAAAAACGGATCAATACCGCAATTGAGGACATGAGAATCCAGGCAATTACTTATGTTCAGGAAGAACTCGCAACCATCGAAGCACTGCTTTCTCAAACACAAGGGCAGACGGACGAAATCCGCCAGTTGATCGCTCAGCTGGAAAATCAATCGGAAAGTTTGACAAAATAGATATAATTCTTCTAACTAAGGAAAGAATATAAATTTTGTTTTACTGAAATGAAAAGTCGTTTGTCATTTAATTGACAATTAATGCTGTGAAGGAGGCTGTGTATGGCAGAAAAATCGGGTTGCGTTTTTTGTGACATTGTAGCAGGTAAGGGAAAAGCCTATAAAATTTACGAAGATGAACTATCCATTTGCATTCTGGATATTCATCCCTATACGAAGGGACATTGTCTGGTCATTTCCAAAAGACACGTTCCTTGGTGGCATGAATTGACCGACGAAGAAAATGCCAGTCTTTTTAAGGTTGCAAAAATTGTTTCCAATAAAATGATGGAGACCTTTAAACCGGACTTTGTCTTTCTTTACGCCCGCGGCCGGAGAATTCCCCATACCCATCTTTTCCTCATACCCACTTACCACGGTGATGTTTTAGACCGGTTTTTTAATGCTTTAGAAAATTTTCAGGAAGCACCGCAGATGCTGACAAAATTGAAAGAGCCGGTGGAGATGGAAGAAGCCGCCCGACTTCTGAAAATTTAGCTGTTGAATGCTTGTTTACTGAAAACTCATATAATTATCTAAAGGTTATAGAAAAATGCTGTTAAATCTTCAAGGCGAACACCTAATAAGATTTGAGCAAATTACTTTTTTCGGCGTATTACGTGAACAGCCGTGGCTTTGAAAGAAGCGAACATAGTAGCGCCTTCACACAGGCCTAAATCTTCGCATGAAGGCATTGTAATATAGGCAACCAGGGGAAAACCGCAATCGAGCATCAACTTATAAAAAAAACCCTGCCGGATAATCTTCTGAACTTTTGCTTCAAAAACATTGCGTGCACTGATTTTTTCCGGCAGCTCTTTTGATACAATGATATTTTCCGGTCTCAAACAGCAGTAAACTTTTTGTCCGGCGGAAAAATCGCCTGACGCTTCGATTACTTTTCTATTTATAGATATTTCCATAAGTCCGGTAGCAATTGTTTCGACAACGCCTTCCAATATCGATTCCGTCCCGACAAAATTGGCCACAAATTCATTTGCCGGATGATTGAATATTTGCGTTGTATTTCCGGACTGTATGCTTTTGCCGTTGCTTAATACAGTCACATCCTGCGCCAGACGCAGTGTTTCTTCACGATCGTGCAGAGCCAACACGGCGGTAATTTTTGTCTCCGCCAGAATATTGCGCAAATCATCGGTTATTGCCTCCCACGAAGGAGGATCGAGGGAATTAAAAGCTTCATCGAGTAAAATCAGTTGCGGCTTGATAGCAAAAGCGCGTGCCAGAGAGACCCTTTTGGCTTCTCCCCCGGAAAGCGTCTTGGCCGATCTTTTCGCCAGATGTGAGATTCCGAAATAATTCAGCGCTTCGTCAACACTTTTTTTTGTTTCATCTCCAGTTAACCGCCGGAACTTCAAACCTAAAGCCACATTCTTATAAACGGTATCATTGAGCAGCAGCGGCTCTTGAAAGACAACAGAAGCGTTTCGCCTGAGCATGTCGAGGGAGGCCATATTATCAACCGGCGTATCTTGGAAAAATAGCTGCCCGCTTGTGGGACGCAATAAACCGGCAAGCGTCAGCAGCAGGGTTGATTTCCCCGAGCCATTGGGCCCGATCAGGGCCAGAATTCTTCCTCGCGCAACTTTGAAATCACTGATGTCCAACACGGTAACTGGGCCGCGCCGGACAATTAAATTTTTAACGTGAATTATATTTTCGCCGGTCATCGCGGATTCTGCCTTTGCTGTATTTGTGTGAGCATAAGATTAATAAGAAAGGCAAGGATCAAAAGAATTATGCCCAGAGCAATGGCAATATCAAAATTGCCTTTCCCTGATTCCATAACCGTGGCCGTCGTCAGGACACGCGAGTATCCTTTAATATTACCGCCAACCATGATCGAGGCGCCGACTTCGGAAATAACGCCTCCAAAACCCGCCATAACCGCCGCCAAAAGCGGCAGGCGCGATTCTTTCACCAGTACCCAGACCATCTGCAATCGGCTTGCGCCCAAAGACAGAATCTGTAAACGCAGATGGGGCGGCAGATTCTGAATAGCGGCAAGCGATATGCCCATAACAATCGGAGTGGCAATGATCGCCTGCGCGATAATCATGGCATACGGTGTATAAAGAATCTCCAGAAACCCTAGCGGACCACTGCGCCAGATGAAAATCATCACAAAAAGACCGACAACCACAGGCGGCAGACCCATGCCCGTGTTAATCAGGCTGATGACAACCCTTTTACCGAAAAAATCATTCAAAGCCACAGCTGTTCCGATAGAGACGCCAATGAAAAGGCTGATGAACGTGGCTGTCCCCGATATCTTCAAAGACAGCCACGTGATTCCCAGAACTTCCGGGTCAAAAGCTAAAATCAGCTCAAACGCTTTGGTGATGCCTTGTAATATTAATTCCAATCAATTCCTCTGACCATTCTATGGTGCTATTTTCCTAAATCTTCCACCTTTTTTCCCGCGTCAGGGAAAAACAAAGATGAGCCGAATTTATCTACACCGAATGTTTTGATTATGTCCTGAGTTTTTTTGGAAACCATGAAATCGGCAAAAGCTTTCGCGCCTTGTGCGTTGGCTTTCGGCCATTTGGCGCTGTTGACTTCAATGACATGATAAATGTTAAGCAGAGCGGCATCACCTTCCGTTAAAATATCCAATCCCAGATTTTTCTTCATGGACAAGTAGGTGCCGCGGTCGGCAAGCGTATAGCCTTTTTTCTCGGCGGCGACATTCAGTGTCTGTCCCATACCCAAGCCGGTTTCCTGATACCATTTCTGGCCGGCAGGAGCAATGTCCGCTTTTTTCCACAATGTTTTTTCTTTCGCGTGAGTTCCCGAATTATCACCACGCGACATAAATAAAGCATTCGCGTTGGCAATCAACTTCATTGCTTCCGCCGACGATTTTACTCCCTTAATTTTCGCCGAATCTTCGGCAGGCCCGACAATAATAAAATCGTTGTGCATCACCAAACGACGGTTGATGCCATATCCTTCATCGACGAACTTCTTTTCCGCATCCGGTGAATGAACCAGCATAACATCCGCTTCACCTTTTTGTCCCATCGCCATGGCCTGACCGGATCCCACAGCAATTGTCTTTACAAAGTAATCTGTTTCCTTTTCAAAGAGGGGAATCAAAACATCGAGCAATCCCGTATCCTGAGTGCTGGTTGTCGTCGCCAGAATAATATTTTTTTGCTTGGGTGCAGCCTCAGCGCCAATCACACTCGCAGCCACAATCAGTGCTGTTACAAAAATAGTTAAGTTAAACGCCTTTAAACTTTTCATAAGTCGTAATACCTTCCTTAAAATTAATATATTTCAAAGATGATTTCATTGTTGTGAATGAAGGATCTTGCCGGAATCCCGAAAGTCATAACCTCCTATTTTTTCTACGCGGTTTCTAAATGATTCTGATTTAAGCGTCTCAATAAAAAACTGCACACCGGACTGAAAATAGGTGGATTGATCAAGAATCATGTCAAAAGATTCGGATGTGATCGGCAAAAATGACAGACCTAAAAGTTTACCAATAGCCGCGGAAGCGATGCCTACCTGCGCTTCTCCGGAAAGAATCGCCAGGCCGACTTCAAAATGCGTGTAAACTTCTTTGTCATAGCCATCAATTTCCTCCGGCGCAATTCCGAGTTTTTGCAAATGATAATCCAAAAGCAGTCTTGTTCCGGAACCCTTCTGCCGGTTGATGAAACGTATTTTTTTACCCGCCATACTTTCCCATCCGTCAAAACTCAGAGACTTACTCTGCGAAAACAGAAAACCAATATCCCGGGAAAAGAGATTGACGACCACCGGACTGATATCCGGTACATATTTTGTCAAATAAGGAAGGTTGTACTGGCCGCTTTCGGCATCAAACAAATGAGACAGAGCAATATCGGTCAGACCGGAATTGAGCGCCGTAAGCCCTTGAACGCTTCCGGTGTTGGCGGAAAAAATATAAAAATCGGGATGAGATTTTTTAGTCGCGGTCAAAAGCATATCCAAAACAGGATCATTACTGCCGGAAGCAAGAATAGCGCCACTAATTTGACTGCTTTTATGCCGGGCCTGCTTCAAGCCAGCCTTAGCATTAGTGTCAATCCATTCATCGATGAATTTTTTGGGAAATATCCATTTACCTGTTACTCTTGTGCAGGGAATTCGTCCGCTTTTAATCAGGGCATAGACCTGCTTTTCATGAATATCGAGATATTCAGCCACTTCCTTAGTATTCATTAATTCGTCCGACATACGGCCTCCTTTAAAATCAGTTTCTACATAAACGATACCCATAAGAATATCAAGGTATATTATTACTAATTATTACTTATTATTCTCAATTTGCTAATCTTAAATATACTTTTAGAAAATATTTTCTTGACAAACAGATAATTTATGATACACGTGTTTTAAATTTATGTTTAAATTACTTGTTTGGTTTATTTATGATTCCCGCTAAGACAATGAAACCTAAGGCCGAATCAATTCTTGAAGCTGCTGGCGAAATATTTGCCGAGCAGGGATATCGTAAAACCACCGTTAGAGAAATATGCAAAAGATGCAAAGTAAATCTTGCCGCCATTAACTACTATTTCGGCGATAAAGATCATATGTATCTGGCCTGCCTGAAACATTATCAATCTATCGCCGCGCAAAAAGTACCTTTTAATTTCGGCATTAATCCTTCCGCTTCTCCCAAAGAAAAACTAAGTACTTTTATTCAGACTTTTATCTTTCGCCTTCTGGAAGAAGGAAAACAAACATTGTTTGGAAAACTTCTCGCCCGTGAGTTCATTGAACCTACCGGAGCGCTCGATGCTTTGGTCGAAGAATCCATCAAACCATCTTTTTATCTATTATCTTCCATCGTCAGAGAAGTTCTGGGAAATAATTGTACCGACCAGGAAGTGGAACTGTGCACGATGAGCATTCTCGGCCAGTGTCTTTACTTCCGTAACGCCCAGCCCATTATTTTCAGACTGCGGAACAAAGACACATTCAGCGAGGAAGACATAAAAGAAATAGCCGAGCACATAATTAATTTTTCACTAAAGGCTTTGGATAACTATTAAAATAATTATAACAGGTGTCAACATGTTCAAAAAAACTCTTTACGTTTCAATTTTTGTATTGTTTATAACTCATAATGTTTTTGCTGCCGGACTTATTACCCAAGGAGATGTTCTTAATTTGGAAAGGTGCATCGATATCGCCCTGCAAAATCATCCCAGTATTAACGCGGCCGCCAGCACAGTAAGAGCTTCCGAAAGCAGAATCGGCCAGGCCAGAGCCAATTATTTCCCTCAAGTAACTTTTCAATCCAGCTACCAAAGGATCGGCCCGGCTTCCCTTAGTTCCCTGAATGTCGATCCTTATAACCAATACTCCAACACTCTGAATTTAAGCCAGAACTTGTTTGATTTCGGTAAAACTTTCGACCAAATACAAATACAAAGCCTGGGAACAGAATCGGCACGAGCAGATCTTCAGGATGTTTCCGGACAGGTTGTTTTAGGAGTTAAACAAGCATATTACGGCTTTTTGCAAACCAAAATGAGCCGCAATGTGGCCATGGAAACGGTAGACCAATTTCACCAGCACCATGAAATTGCTAAAGCCTTTTTTGAAACGGGGAAAAGCTCTAAAATTGATGTTACCAGCGCCGAAGTAAATTTAAGCAATGCCAAAATAAACTTGCTCAAGGCAGAAAATGCCCTGCGGATTGCAAAGGTGACCCTTAATAATGCGATGGGAATAACGAATAACCCTGCCTACGAAATAAAGGATGATTTAGCTTATCGTCCCTACGAAATTTCTTTGGAACAAGCCCTGCAGAATGCCTATAAAAACCGGCCTGATCTTCTTTCGACACTCAAGAAAAAAGAGGGGTTGGAGAAAACCATTGACCTCAATAAGAAAGGATATTTACCCGTTCTATCCGGTAACGCCGCTTACGGTTATACCGGTAACGACACAACTACGGATAAATCATGGAATGTAGGGCTCATATTAACATTCCCTCTTTTTACCGGTCTTTCCACCAAATACCAAATTGATGAAGCCAGAGCCAATTTGGATTTCTTGAAAGCCAATGAAGATTCTCTATTGCAAAAGGTATCTCTGGAGATTGAATCTGCTTATTTATCGCTCAAAGAAGCTGAAGAACGAATTTCTGCAGGGAAGCTAGTTGTTACCCAGGCAGAGGAAACTGTAGAACTGGCCAAAGGCAGATATTCAGCCGGTGTCGGCAGCTCTATCGAAATTACCGATGCCATGATCACTTTAAATAATTCCAAAATGACCTACATTACCGCCTTGTCCGATTATTCCGTGGCGCAGGCAAATCTGGAAAAGGCAATGGGAGTTCAGAAATGAAAAAAATTATAATTGCTTTGATAATCATTATCGTCCTGGGAGTTGTTTTTCTGTTGGTATTTAAAAATAAAGATGGCAAACAGAAATATGTCACGGAAATAATTACACGCGGCGACATCAAATCCACTGTATCGGCAACAGGAACAGTAAACGCCGTAACTACAGTGCAGGTAGGAACGCAGGTTTCCGGAACTATTCTAAAGCTGTTTGTAGATTATAATTCTCCGGTAAAAAAAGGCCAGTTACTTGCCCAGATTGATCCGGCCATGTTTGAAGCCCAGGCGGGTCAGGCACGAGCCAATTTACTATCAGCCAAAGCCAGCCTGGAAAAATCGCAGGTTATGCTGCGCGACACAAAAACAACCTGGGACAGAAATAAAATTCTCTATGCCAAAAATTTTATTTCTAAAAGTGATCTTGATACTTCGGAAACAAATTATCTCTCGGCTCTGGCGCAGATCAAAGTTTCTGAAGCTCAAATTGCACAGGTTCAAGCGGCTCTTGATTCCGCCTCAATCAATTTAAAATATACAAAAATACTTTCACCTGTGAACGGCACTGTGATCTCTCGAAGCATAGATGTCGGCCAGACGGTGGCGGCAAGCTTTCAGACACCGACATTATTTACCATTGCCCAGGATTTAACCAAAATGCAAATAGATACAAGCGTTGACGAAGCTGATATCGGCAAAGTAAAGGCCGGGCAGAAAGCAACCTTTACGGTTGACGCTTATCCGGAATCACCATTTAATGGCAAGGTTTCTGTTGTCAGAAACGCCCCGATTACTGTTTCCAATGTCGTCACTTATAACGCTGTAATTATAGTTGATAATGCCGGCCTCAAACTCAAACCGGGTATGACGGCAAATGTTTCCATAGAAACAGAAAGTAAACAAAATGTTTTGCGTGTACCTAATGCCGCTCTGCGTTTTAAACCGGCAACATCAGCGGCAACCCCCAATCAAAAAGGAGCAAAGGGACCCAAAGGCCCGGGCGTTTGGATTTTAGAGAATAATAAACCAAAGAACGTAAAGATTACAACCGGCATCAGTGACGGTAATTTTACGGAATTGATATCCAACGAATTAACTGAAGGAGAGCAAATCATCACCGATTCTTCCAACAGCACCAAGAAGAATGAACCGGCGCCGGGCGCGGGCGCCCCCAGATTTATCCGTTAAGGGAATTTAAATGGCTCTCATTGAGACAAAAAATTTAAGCAAGTTCTATTGTATTGGAGACAATGTCGTCCGTGCTCTGGAAAATATATCAGTCACAATCAACGCGGGGGAATTTGTGGCAATCATGGGTCCTTCAGGGTCCGGTAAATCCACCTTGATGAACTTGATCGGCTGTCTGGATCAGCAAACCAGTGGCGATTATCTTTTAGATGGCGCAAGTATTGGCGGGCTGAATAAAGATCAACTGGCAGAAATTAGGAACCAAAAAATCGGTTTTGTCTTTCAGGGTTTTAATCTATTATCGCGCACTTCGGCGGTAGAGAATGTCGAACTCCCCCTGCTCTACAATCATGTTGCCGCAAAAGAAAGACGGCAAAGAGCTCTAGGCGCGCTTGCCAAATTGGGATTGGAAGGACGCGAGGATCATCATCCCAATCAGCTTTCCGGCGGTCAGCAGCAGCGCGTGACTATTGCCCGGGCTCTGGTCAACAATGCCCCTGTTATTTTGGCAGATGAACCCACAGGGAATCTGGATACAAAAACCAGTGCGGAAATTATGGAATTGCTTGTCCGGTTAAACCAGGATTCAAAAACAACAATAATTCTGGTTACCCATGAACAAGATATTGCTGACTTCAGTAAACGGATAATTCGCTTTCTTGACGGCCATATTGTCAGCGATAAGCCAATGGTGAAAAAATGATTAATGTAAACTCAACAGTCAAGATTGCCCTGAGGGCTTTATGGGTCAACAAAATGCGCTCTTTCCTCACTATGCTGGGCATAATAATCGGTGTGGGAGCGGTAATCACCATGCTTGCCGTCGGCACAGGTGCGAGCGAAAAGATATCCGAACAAATTGCCAGCGTCGGCAGCAATCTGATCATGGTGGTTCCCGGCAGCATAACTCAGGGCGGCATACGCATGGGCAGCGGCAGTCACTCTACACTGACCAGAGATGATGCCGAAGCTATTGAAAAAGAATGTTCGGCCGTCAGCGCGGTTGCTCCTATTCTTAATACCGCCGCACAGGCTGTCTACGGAAATCAAAACTGGGCAACAGGCATCTACGGGACATCTCCCGGCATTCTGGAAGTTAAGGATTGTGCGCTTGTGGCCGGAAGAAATTTCACTGATCAGGATATACGCAGTGCCACCAAAGTCTGTCTTCTGGGTCAAACCGTTGTAGATAATCTCTTTGGTGGTATTGATCCTATCGGCCAGATAATTCGAATTAAAAAAGTGCCTTTTACCGTGATCGGCATCCTGGAGACAAAAGGACAATCTATCATCGGGCAGGATCAGGACGATGTTATTTATATTCCCGTGACCACAGCGCAAAAAAAGATCGTCGGCACATCAATACCGGGAATGGTGCGTGTCATCATGGTTAAAGCAAGAAGCGCCGAAGATCTGCCGCTGGCGGAAAAGCAGGTAACGGAATTACTGCGTCAGAGGCACCGCAGCGGCCCTAATAAAGAAGACGATTTCACGGTAAGGAACCTGACTCAAATGATGCAGGTAGCGGAACAATCCGCAAAAGTAATGACTATATTGCTGGGTGCAATAGCCTCGATTTCCCTGCTAATCGGCGGCATCGGCATTATGAATATTATGCTGGTATCTGTTACCGAGCGGACAAGAGAAATCGGCATCCGGATGGCCATCGGGGCAAAAACCTGGGACATTCGCATTCAGTTCATCATCGAAGCTCTTACTCTTTCGATGACCGGTGGAATTTTTGGTATTACTCTGGGCGTAACCGGTTCTTCTATTTTATCGGCGGCAGCCGGTTGGACGACCATTGTTTCCCCTTTATCCATAATTCTGGCTTTTGGCTTTTCCGGCATGGTTGGCATATTTTTCGGTTTCTATCCGGCTTATAAAGCTTCTCTGCTCAATCCGATCGATGCTTTGCGGTATGAATAAAACCTTCATAAGGCCGGATTATATTATTATGTTGACCTGAAGAGCGAATTTAGGTATTAATCCAAATCACATTTACAAATAAAAAGATTGATATCCCGTTTAATTTTTTTTAAATTGTTTTTGAAATATTCTCGCTAGCAAGATCCTGTAAGCAGCACAATTAAGGAGGGGCATAAGAATGAGCACGGAAATAAAGGCACCCATGACCGGTAAAATCGCCAGCATAGTTGTTCATGTTGGCGATCAGGTCAATGTAGACGACGAGGTCGTGATCATGGATGCCATGAAAATGGAAATTCCTATATATACACCCGTTAAGGGAACGGTGAAAGAGATAAATGTTAAAGAAGGCGACTCTGTAAAAACAGAACAGGTTCTGATGATCATCGGTTAAAAATAGACGCCTGTTTGGCGGAAGCTTTTTTGAGCCGCCAAACTGTTTAAAAGAAGCACTCTTAGCCGATTGAAACAAGTCGGACCATTTATGACATCAATCTGCATAAATATTATTGACAAACTACGAGTAAAGTTATTCAGCTATTCTATTTCCCGTTTTACTATATTCTATACCCACCCTGCCCCGGACGAGAGGTTAACGCAAGTTGTTTTTAACATAAGCTCTTCTTCCTTACTGTTCCGTTGAACACACTAGGCGTTTCTAGGTAGAAATAATATATGGTGATGACCATGATTGATCGCAATAAACCAACCCATCCACTCGGAACCAATGCCCGTGTTTTGCTGACGAGTGTTTTTGGACCCTATGCTCAGGATGACGAATACGGAAGCCGGAAGATCAACCCGATGGAGCTTTATGAAAATCAGGTAACCCGGGTTCAAGGCGGCTTTTCCCTGCGCATGTTTCACCGCTCCTTCGGTCTGATGATGATTCATGCCAATCTGGAAGCGCCCTGCACACTCATGGATTTTCCCACGCTTGACGGCTTCATGGAAGAAATCAGCCATCGGACCTACGACATTATCGGTATCAGCGCTATTCTCCCGAATATCGGCAAGGCCAAAAAGATGTGTGAATTGATCCGGCAGCATCAGCCCGCCGCCAGGATCATCATCGGCGGGCATATCACCAACAAAGAAGGTCTTGATCAGCTGATTGACGCCGACATTATTGTTCGCGGCGAGGGTATAAGGTGGTTTCAGCGTTATCTCGGACAGGATGACAGGGCCCCCATCAAACATCCCATAACCCTTTCCGGATTTGGCGGGCGAATGATGGGTGTCCGTCTGGGCCATCGACCGGGCGGCATTGCGGCTATTCTGATCCCCTCTGTCGGCTGTCCCGTTGGATGTAATTTCTGCTCTACTTCGGCATTGTTTGGCGGCAAAGGCAATTTTATCAATTTTTATGAGACCGGTGATGAACTCTTTGAGGTCATGTGCAAAATAGAAGAAAAACTTAAGGTGCACTCCTTCTTTGTCCTGGATGAAAATTTTCTCCTCCACAAGAAAAGAGCGCTCAGATTACTGGAGCTGATGGAAAAAAACAATAAAAGCTGGGCCATATTCGTATTCGCCTCCGCCAGGGTTGTGCAATCCTATACCATTGATCAATTGGTGAGATTGGGTATCGGCTGGATATGGATGGGGATGGAAGGGGAAGAGAGCGCCTACGATAAACTAAAGGGAGTAGATACACGCGCCCTGGTCAAACTTCTGCAATCTCATGGTACCCGCGTCCTGGGCTCCTCAATTATTGGTCTGGAAAACCAAAGACCGGAAAATATAGATGCGATCATTGATTATGCCGTCAGCCACGAAACGGTTTTCCACCAATTCATGCTTTATTCACCCATTCCGGGCACCCCTCTGTATGAAAAGCATAAGCAGGAGGGCACGCTCTTGCCTGAAGCGGAATTCTCCTATGCAGATGGTCACGGACAATACCGCTTTAATTACCGCCATTCATATATTAAAGACGGACAGGAAGAACAATATCTTTTGGATGCTTTTTTACGTGACTATAAACTCAATGGCCCCAGTTTGCTTCGCCTGATCAGGGTGCTGCTCAACGGGTGGCAAATGCACAAGGATCATCCCAGTAAACGGGTCCGGAAACGTATTGCCTGGGAGGTATCTCCGGTTCGTTCAATGTATGCCGGTGCCGTATGGGCTATGCGGAAATTTTATCGCCAAAATAAACCGCTTCAAGATAAAGCAGATAAATTACTGAAGGATATTTATGCCGCGTTCGGATGGAAAACGCGCCTCCTTGCGCCTCTCTTGGGAAGCTTCGCCTATTTTACGCTAAAGAAGGAAGAACAGCGGTTGTCTGCAGGTTGGATATACGAACCCAGTTGTTTCTATGAACAGAATCCGGAAGCACAGGCTTTGGAGCAGTCAAA